>JGI24006J15134_10000016_pt1 | contig 214086 bp, 198 predicted proteins | sample LinPmetageLP53_FD_15134 | JGI IMG/M metagenome (IMG submission 15134)
AACCTCAGTTCTGGATAAGAAATAGATATTCCAAAGGAACTAATAGCTCGTTCCAAGATCCGATCATTCGAGCAAGAGTAATCAGTTCAAAAAGGAACGAGAATGGATAAATTAGTAGAAACCTATTGTGATGTCGATGATTTTTGTGAATTGTTTATTGAGCAGTGGCAATGCACACTGCTTGAGAATGGCGAGCTAAAACGCCGCAGGGATTGCAAATTATCCCCCGCTGAAGTGATGACGATAATCATCCATTTTCACCAATCGCATTATCGCGATTTCAAAAATTACTATCTACTTTATGTCAGTCGAGAACTTAAAGCCTATTTTCCTGAATTACTCAGTTACACACGGTTTCTAGGCATATCATCGAGTGTGGTCGTGCCGCTGTGTTGTTACCTAACATCAAAGCTCGGGAAGCCGACGGGTATTCAGTTTGTCGACTCCACTAAAATAGAGGTGTGTCATATTATGCGGGCCAAGCGAAACCAAGTATTTGCTGATGTAGCGACACATGGAAAAGGCACCATGGGTTGGTCATTTGGCTTTAAACTCCATTTAATCATCAATCACTTGGGTGAGATAGTTTCTCTTAAATTGACCAAAGGTAATGTGGATGACCGCCAACCCGTACCAGAAATGGCTGACTCATTGTTCGGTAAGCTTTATGGCGATAAAGGGTACATCAGTAAGGCCTTATCGGGGGAATTACTTGATAAAGGTGTTGAACTCATCACGACTATCCGCAAGAACATGAAGAAAAAGTTCATTTCGCTTTGGGATAGAGCCATTCTAAAAAAACGGTTTATTATCGAAACGGTCAATGACCAACTGAAAAACATATCTTACATTGAACACTCTAGACACCGCAGTATTCATGGGTTCATGCTCAATTTACTTGGTGGACTAATCGCTTATTGTTTGAAAAATGATAAGCCTTCTTTAGATTTAACAGCCCAAGAATTTGAGTTGTTAAATGGCACTAACTTGATGTTGGCTTAACCAGATCTCAGGTTAGTTAATCAGCACTGGGGTGAGCCAGCACACTAGGGATAGTGTAGTTAAGCGAAGAACCAATCATACATCATTCTGCCAGGGGTAAATGTAAAGCCCCCGGCAATTAAGATGGCGCCCACGTAAAGTAACATCATACTGCGTTTGTGCTTGGCGATATTTCCCTTACGCACGGCGATATACGCCGAGGGTACAGCATATAAGACCAGCAAGCTAAATAGGTGCACATAGCCAAAATGGCCAATGAGCACTGGGCCAACTTCAGCCTTCATAAACAAGGTTGCTAGTGCAGTTATCAGCATTAAAATCATATAAACCTTGCCCAATGCGCGATGTATTCGCGTGCCCTTTTGATTCGCCAATAAATAGCTGCCAATTAAAAATGCAGGTATTACGGTGACGAGATGAAAATAGGCAAGTTGAAGGTAGGTCATGTATTCCAGTTCCTTGGAGATCGTATTGAGATACGCCTATGTATTTTTACAGTCGTGATTATAAGCTCGGTTAATGGTGTTACCGAGTGATTTTTTGCTTGTTTGGGTAATAAACTACAATGCTGGAGCTCATTATTCAATGCTGGGGGGATTACACCTAGGCAAAAAAAACCGCTGTCTGAATGACTCAAAACAGCGGCCAGTTATGATAAAAACGTTTATACCGCGTCAAATGCCTGGGCTAGGTCGGCTTGTATATCGTCGATATGTTCGATACCAATGCATAAGCGCAGCATTTCTGAACTGATACCTGCACTTTTTAGCTCGTCTTCATTTAGCTGTCTATGGGTTGTCGAGGCAGGGTGACAAGCCAATGTTTTAGTATCACCAATATTAACTAAGCGCTTGACCAATTTAAGGGCATCGTAAAACTTCACGCCCGCGTCAAAGCCACCTTTAATACCAAACGTCATTAAGGACGATGGCCGGCCGTTCAAGTATTTTTTAGCGAGATCGTGGTACTTATCGCCTTCAAGTCCCGCATAACTTACCCATTCTACCTTCGGGTGGGCCTTAAGATACTTAGCTACTGCGATGGCGTTATCACAGTGGCGTTCCATGCGCAGGGGCAGTGTTTCCATGCCTTGCATCAACATAAATGCGTTGATAGGGGATAACGCTGATCCTGTGTTACGCAAGGGAACTGTTCGGGCGCGGGCAATAAACGCCGCAGCACCAAAATCGCGGGTATATACCACGCCGTGATAGGCGGGCTCAGGTTCGTTGAGCATGGCAAAGCGTTCTTTATGTTCAGCCCAAGGGAATTTACCCGAGTCGACAATGATCCCGCCTAAGGAGTTTCCATGGCCGCCCATGTATTTAGTCAACGAATGTACAACGATGTCGGCGCCATACTCAATAGGGTTCAACAACGCAGGGGTGGCAACCGTGTTGTCGACGATTAATGGCACCCCATGTTTGTGAGCCATAGTGGCGATAGGCTCTATATCAACAATATTACCTGCTGGGTTGCCAATGGTTTCGCAAAATACCGCTTTGGTTTTATTATCCATTAATTTGGCTAAATGTTCTGGACGGTCAGATTCAGCAAAGCGCACGTCTATACCTAATTTAGGCAATAAATGCGCGAATAAGGTATAGGTGCCACCATATAATTGCGGGGTGGCTACAATGTTATCGCCTGCTTCGGCTATGGTTAAAATGGCGTAATGAATTGCCGCACTGCCCGCTGATACCACAAGACCAGCCACACCGCCTTCAAGGGCGGCCACGCGTTTTTCCAGTACGTCCCACGTCGGGTTCATTATCCGAGTGTATATATTGCCGGGAACGGCTAAGTCGAATAAATCCGCACCGTGTTGGGCGTTATCGAATTCATAAGCAACGGTTTGGTAAATAGGTACAGCACAAGATTTGGTGGTGGGGTCTGTTTCATAACCCTCGTGAATGCAGATAGTTTCCTTTCTCATGGGCAAGCTTCTTATAGTAAGTCAGTTAATAACGCAGGATGGTTTAAAGGTTCACATTACCAAAGGTTTGCCTAAAAACTAGACTTTTATCAGAATTTTCTGCGCTAAATTAGATGCTTTGTAGTGCGTTAACAAAAAAACAACGATTTTGTTAGTTGCGAATGACTAGTTTTACTGAAAATGAGCTCAAAAACGGGAAATGATGTGCACCCCAAGCCAGGACTGTTGGCGCTCAGTATTTGCTTGGCGAGCAATAAAGCTGCCGCCAATAGCGTGTTCGGCGATGAGTTGCATACTCTGTGTCTTTCCCAAGGAAATATCCATTGCGCCACCCAAAGTCGAATGATTGTGGCCGTCATTAGCCCTATCAGCGTAGCCATAATCAAAGGCTACTTTCATATAGGGAATGAAATAAATCTCCGGTGTGATCGCGAATTATATTTGCAGGCCAAACTCGGCAAAATAACCGTTGGCTTGTGTGCTATATACCAGATCCAATGTAGGAGTAACGACGGATAGGCCATTTACATGTGTGCTTAGGGCGAGTTCATTGTCAAATTGCCCATCTTTGAAAAACGCTAAGCGTGTGTAACTTAGGGTGTATGCTAGATTAGCGAATTCCTGCTGGTAGGCCAACGTGAGGTTTAATTCATCGTAATCGGCGTTGTCATGAGTGGCGAGGCCATATGCAGCGATAAACATAAATTCATCACGTAACGCGTGTGATAGGGTGGTCCACACTATCCCACCGTCGGTTAAATTATTACGTCCCTCAGATATATAGTGACTGTCATACCCAATATCTATTTCAGAGACTGATTCGCCAGAGTGTGCATGAGCGATGGGCAGAATGTAGAACGCAAGAAAAATACCATAACAGACGGTTTTCATAAGATCCTTATCCGTTACTCTGTACGTAATGATGAATACAGTGATAAACGTTATAACGATCTCTTTAGCTGGATTACGGGCTGGTAATAAACGATTGGTCGCCAATAGCGTTAATATATTTATGGCGCTGGGAACTAATTTATCTGTTTGTATGATGCCAGCTAGTCTATTTAATTAAACGTATACTTTAGCTTAATTTAGTTTTTTTATTTTAAATCAATTGCTTACATGGATTTTTCTATTTAAACCTTGAGAAAGATTTAGTCGTTAAGTTGTCGAAAGATGTAATATCGAATATAAGGTTTATGATGAATATTAGTTAAAAAGTAAGAGGTGAAAATTGAAATATCTATTCGGCGCAATGTTGTTTCTGAGTGTGACGTGGACCCAGGCATATGCTTATACCCAAGAGTTCACTGAAGCAGAGCTACAAGAGATGGTGAGCAGCATCATGCCGATGACTAGAACCAAGTATTTCATCACCATGACCCTTTCTGAGCCAAGATTAAATTTACTCGAGGCAAGCAACGAAATTGGTATTGGGGCAAATATTAAAGCCAGTGCGTTAGGCACATATAGCGGCAGCGGTAGCACCTATATCACCGGCAGTTTGACGTATAACCAAGAGGAAGGTGCCTTGTACTTCACCAATGCCAAGCTGGTGGAACTCAACTTACATAAGGTGTCAGACAAGCAACAAGATGAAATCAAAAAATTACTGCAATCTGTGGTGGGTACCATTTTGCAGTCTCGGCCTATCTATGTGCTGGATGACGCCGACTTAAAACAGAAATTGGCCAAGGCAACACTTGAATCGGTTGAAGTAAAAGCAGGCAAGTTGATTGTTACGTTGGAAATGTTTTAATGCCCACTGGGTTTATCTGCACTTTCGTATCAGTATGAGTCTTGTTGTACTTCCTAAGATCAATGCACCGCCTAGGTGTTTTAGTTAGCTATTAGCCTGAAAAGTTAATCGATTAGTTGAGCCTCAATTTTTGGGCGTTTATTTTGTCTAACCTGTAAGGAAGCACAGGATGTTTAAAACTGTTTTTTTTATTTTCACCATGATATGCGGGCTATTTGGCTGTGTTACCCAAAGCGAATCTGAGCAATGGATGACCTTATTTAATGGCAAGGATCTAGATGATTGGGTGGTGAAAATCAATCATCATGAAACAGGGAATAACTACGGTAATACGTTTCGTGTCGAGGATGGTTTACTCAAAGTACGTTATGACCAATACGACTTTGTGGATGAATTTGGGCATATTTTTTATAAAACGCCTTTTAAGAACTTCCATCTTCGGGTCGATTATCGTTTTAGTGGCCAATTTGAAAAAGGCGGCCCTGATCATGCGATATTAAACAGTGGTGTGATGTTCCACAGCCAATCTGCCGCGTCGATACATCAACACCAAGACTGGCCTGTGTCAGTGGAAATGCAACTTTTAGCCGACTTAGGTGATGGAAAGCGCATGACAGGCAATATGTGCTCCCCCGGGACCAATATTGTTTTTGAAGGTGAGATTTATCCAGAACATTGTTTGTCGTCTACTCATCCCGCACTTGGGAAGGACCAATGGGTGCGCGCTGAGTTGGTGGTCGAAGGCGATTCTGTCACTCAGTTAATTAATGGCCAAATCGTATTGCAATACAGCCATCCTACGATAGATGCTAACGATAGAATCGTTAAAGGTCAGAGCCAGGAGTTTCAAGTGGATGGACAGGTGTTAACGTCAGGCTACATCGCCTTGCAAAGTGAAGGTCAGCCGATTGAATTTAAGAATGTGCAAATTAAAGAACTAGAATAAGCGCTAACCCGTTGTGGTTCTTGTGTGAGTGTTGCCGGGATTAGGCTGACGGTTAATATGTTTGATCTGTGTTGAACGTTATCACTAAAGTATGTGGTTTATCACTATTCAATAACAATGGCCGCTATACACTGTTGTTCGGAAAATAACCTGCCTACACTGCTGCATTGACTTCAAAAAGTGGCTACCCCCCATGAAAGCATTACTTCTGCTCAGCGTTACTGCACTGTTATTTTTATCAGGCTGTGCCTCTGCCGTTAAGCGTCATGAGCTGGCGCAAAAGCATCTAAATAAAGACGTCAATTGTGATAAAGCAAGCGCAGACATAGCGACGCTTGAATCACACAAAAGTACCACCCGAGAAAAGTGGGTAAACGGGGTGGCGTCTGTCTTACCGACCTCGATTTTACTCAATGTTATCTTAGGGGAATTTGGTAGCCGCGCTGCTATTGCCACGGGCGCATTTGATGAAACCGTAGAGCGCAAAATTAAAGCCATTGAAAGTGGCTGTATTTTGGTTGACTCCCAAGCAGACCTGATGTTGGTGAAACAGTAATTTAATGCACCATACCGGCGACTGAATAAGTTTTGCTGATATGCATCAATACGAGCGATGACAGACCCTGTTAATGTGCGCCATCACTTAGTCATCAAGCCCAACAGCAATATATTGTCATTCAAGCTTAAATCACTAGCCTTGTACATTTATCAACTGCACCCGTGTATTGCTATTGGAGCATTGACGACGCATTCCCAGAAAACTGATACTGGGTGTAGATAGGTCACTTTGCTGATTAAATCACTGATTTTTGACTAGTTTTGTTGCTGCTTATTGCAGTAGCATGAGGCTAACAATAATTATAACGGCGGCACGATGAAAAAATCACTTAGTTGGGCGAATTCTTTAGATTGGTTTATGGCGCTGTTGGCATTAGTGGCAGGCTTGGCTGTTTTACAAACCTTTGTTGTAGGCAAACATTATATTATTCCCAGCATTTTGTTGGTGGTAACCGTGCTATTAGGTAATTTGGCTTGGTATGGTTTGACCCAAACCAACTGGGCGAAACGAGTTAATTTCTGGTGCGGCTTTTTGCTCACTGCTCATGGACTTTTTGCCTTGTTTTGGTCTAAGCGGTATCGCGAGGTGCTTGGGGAACAGTTTGAGATGGTTTGTATCGCAGTGACGCTGGTCTTTTTTGCACTGACTTGGATGTACGCAAGGCAGAATCAATTGTTTGCAAAAGCATGATCGATAAAGCTATCGTTTGCGTCATATGCGTCTTCACTTTTATCGAAAACACATTTAACGCAGGTTACAGCAGACGTTAAAACTTAGTATGGTCAGTTTGAATGTCATGGGATTTTAGCCTTATATTATAGTCGAGAACCGAAAGCTGGTTAATGATGTCGAGTCTGCTTTATTTTATGCAAAGTCTCGTTGGTTAAAGGCGTTAGATCGCACAAAGGAGTTGACAGATGAATAGTGAAATCATTGCTGCATTAGTAGCTGATCTTGCTTGGCCGTTAGTTGTCCTTATTGTGTTGTATGTTTTGCGCACAGAGATTTCTAAAATGCTGAGCAGGTTAAGTACGCTTAAAGCTGGAAATGTTGAAATGCAGCTTCATGAGCAAATCTCTGCTCAAGATCTTTCAGCCGAGCAATTGCATAAATTGAGTAAGCTTTCGGTTGGTGAACTAGATTTATTTTTACTCGTGTCCTTTTCTGAAAATATCGGTTTTACCTATCAAACAACCATACCAAGGGAAATTTTCATGCGTCGACTCAAAGCGCTTGAAGATGCTGCGTTATTAGAAATTCTCGAAAACAACGAGGGGGACAATATTCGCCATAATCTCACTGAAAGTGGAAGAACGCTTCGGCAATTAGTGATTACGAGCTAAACGCAGCTACTAAGAATGTCTGCGGGTGCATGACACGCCTGACAAATGAATATGCATGTTTTAACATGTGTATTCAGACATCACCTAACAGGGAAACACATTTACTCCCTCCATCGATAAAAATACAGCTATAAAAAATAGTTGATATTATCAAGTAGAATCCATTATTATCAAGTAGTAGATGATATCAACTATATGCTGCTTATCCACACTCTTTAATCGAGCGCATCATTGTGGAACTCAGCATGATTTTTGGGTCGATTAAAATTATTTCCTGTTAATAACAGATTAAAAAGGTCGTGTTGGCTATGTCAGACTGGACGAAAAATTTGCAGAAGACCCGTTATCTGATGGATACCTTACTGCTGGTTAGTTTTATGATGGTATCTGCACCGCAGACGACGGGGGTGCCGTTACATGAGTGGTTGAGCTTATTATTTGTGGTGCCTTTTGCAATTCATTTATTACTGCATTGGGATTGGATTAAGCAAAGTTTAAGACGTTTTTCAGCTAAAATTTCAGCCAAAGAGCGCTTCAGCCTAGTGTGGAATTACCTGTTGTATGTGGTTATGTTATTGGCCACTGTCAGTGGTTTTTTAGTCTCCGTTGCCTTATTACCAGCAATGAGTATCAGCTTCGAAATACAAGATTTTTGGTCCAAGATCCACCATGATTCGGCTACTTTGATTATGCCGATGTTAGGAATTCACTTGGCGCTGCATTGGAGCTGGATAGTGAATCTCACTAAACGGATGGGCAAAAGGGCGCCAGCGCAATGAAATATCTCCAATATCAGTGGAAGACACGCTTAGTTGTGGTGTTATTGATTTCTATCGGTGTCAGCATTTTGCTGATGGGGCTGGATGTAACGCCTTGGGCTCAGCAGATAAACCTGCGGGGGTATTCTCATGGCGCAGATGAAGGAGAAGGACCGAATATCCCCTCTTTTTTGCTGTATGTTTTGCCTTTTGTAAAAGAACTTATACTCATCGGGATCCCTTTGTTGTTAACCCTTTTATGGTTAAAATTGTGTAAGAGGCTAAAGCGCGCTGTTTAACATTTCGAAACTATAGCTCGGCGTTGTAGTGGTCAGTTAGGGTTAACGATTTTTTGGGTGAATGAGCCTGAGTCTGCGAGTTTTTACCCACTGCCAATGTTGAGGTGATACTTTCAATCCGTGTCTAACGTTATCGCGCAGGCAAGGGCGCATTCACTTGCTCGGAGTTTCCATCGGGTATCAAGCGTTCCGTCATTTTACTTGCTCACGCCAGCGCCGCTGGTAGAGTAAACATCTCTCGTTAACTCCTGTCTATTCAAATTGGAAAACAATGCTTCACATAAAGCTTTTTACTGATGGCAGCGTTAACACTCAGCGAAAAGTGGGCTATGGCGCTTACCTTGTTATTACTGACCCATCTTCGTCGCTGGGGGTCTTAAAAGACTCGGTAAAGACCAAGCGTTTTGCGCCAACGAGTTCAACTAAGTTGGAATTACAAACCTTGTTATGGGCCTTGACTGAGATACGTGAGTTGGCTACTAAAGACACTGTAATCTTGACGGTTTACACCGACTCGCAAAATATTCTTTCCCTACCTAGTCGGCGCTCACGTCTAGAGCAAAACGATTATTTTTCAAATAACCATAAGCGGCTGAATAACTTTCAGCTGTATCAGGCGTTTTACCGTTCAATCGCGGGTATGAAATATGAGTTGGTTAAAGTGAGTGGGCATAAAAAATCAAACGAGAAAAATGAAATTGATATTCGTTTTGCCTTAGTTGATAAAGCATCTCGGCGGGCATTGCGAGATGAGTTCTAGCCGTACCTGTGTCAGGACCAGTCATTTTCTTGTGCCTTGCTGATAAATAACCGCCTTACTGTCACAATTAAATTGACAGTGGGTGATGAAGCGAACGAATATTTATTTGCTCGGCTTATAGGGTACTCATGGTTGACCGTTTGTGTTTATTAATACTGCCTGAGCGTGAATAAATTCTTTCGCCTGATCTGATAAGCATCTACCTGACAGATAGTTTTTTTGGCCCTTATGGTAAAGTAACCAGCCCGGAGACGGGTGACCAGCCGCAGGCTCTATTTTACTGATCTCTGCCCAAGGGATCGTACTCTCGATATGAATCGATTTACTGCTGACACCAGTGTCATCTATGGTGAGGGTTAATTCTGTATTGGCGGCTTTACTGATCAATTGCCTAGCGAGCCACCATGATTTTTTAAAGCGGAGACTGAACACTTCTAAACCACCCAGAGCGATAATGAACCATGCCACATAGGGGGCTATTTCGGTGAAATTGAGCATAACTAAGCCCGAAATAACCAGAAAAATCGCGATAATATAAGTACGTTTCGCATTGCCAGCAGACGCTGATGCATCGTAGGTTTCAATAAAGTGGCTTTTATCCAGCATATATGAAGTGGAATAGGTGAAGGGTGTCGTCATTAATACGTCAAAGCTGAGCTAAAAATGTAGTGTAGCGAGAAGCGTCCTACCTTGGTAGCGCTTTTAGCCTGATTGTACTTGCAAGAGATAACAAAAAGGGCCCTAAGGCCCTTCAGCAATTAAGTGTTTGTAACACGTTGCTAATTAAATAAGCCTTTGAGCTTGTCACCTGCTTTTTCGAGCAATTTACCTTTCTGTTTTTCGATTTCTTCGTTCACTTTTTTCTTAGCTTCTGCTGCCAAGCGTTTTTTCGCTTCCACTTTTGCGGCAGCAATAACGTTGTCGAGCATGGCATTAACGACTGCCGCGCCGACTTGATTGGCTGGCATGCCATCAGGTTTACCGATTGGACCCGCGTTGAAGGTGGGTAATGTTACTTCGTAAGCTTTGGTGTCTATTTTTAGATCGCCAGTGGGCAATTTTTCAAAATTAAACATGAGGCGCACATTACTTACCGTGACGTTTTCTACTATCACTAAGGGATTAGGTCCCTCTGTGGTTGGTGCTGGTTCATTTGCGGTTTTTGGCAACTGGGCTTCTAAGTTGCTTTTCAAGACCATTAAATTGCCCTGACCATTTGCATCGACTTCATAGAGGATGGCCGGTGCATTGACGCTAACGGTCTGAATTACGTATGGCTCATTAATAACGTCGCCTATGTCTAACGTAACAGCAGCAAGACTAAATGCGTTTGCTTCACTGAAACCTTTGGGATTTTTCACGTTTAGTTCACTGATGGTCATTCGGCCATCGGTCAGCGCCAGCTCAACCTTGCTTACCGCTACTGTGGTTCCTAGGTATTGGCTCCCTTGTTGCTCAATTTGGCTGCGAATAAAGTCGCCAGCACCGCTTAACATGTACCATGCACCGCCTGCTATCAGTAGTATGAGCAGACCAAAAATCATTAATCCTTTTTTCATGAATTTTTCCTTTCGCTAGTTAGTGAATTTTATTATTGCAACACAGCATATGAATTACTAGCGCACAGGTAAAGCGGGTGCATCATCATTATGATGTTTTTTATGGGTAAATGAAGATATGCGGCATTTGTATACTGAGCTGTTGGAGTGGGGGGGATGTCATTAAATCACTGAACCCGGCGAGTTTTAATGATGCTTAATAGGCAAACTTACTACCCCCCAGATAATCAGCAGGCTTAGTGCTATCTGCTATTTTGCATAGTCCTGCACTGCTGGTTACTGAGTGGTTGCACCAATAAAGAGGGTGTCAGCGTGGTGATACGCTGATATTAACGGGCAAGGCTTCTGAGGTGAAAAAGGCTTTTAAAGTAAGCTTAGAAATCAACCCAAATAAATAATTAAGCTTGTTTGGATTAAACCAGTCGCTCAAGAGAGCGTCATTATTCAATTAAAAAGGGATACGCGCTCTGGGCGGTTAACTCGGCCTTGTCTCAAGCGCATGCCCTATTCATCCTCTGGCGTTTCGACGACGCTTTTTATTTCAGCGAGTTCCTGTTTCAACGTGTCTATGCGCTTTTCCATTGCTTTGCGCTGGTCTTTTTCAGTGTCGGGCATTTGCGCTTCCAAGGATTTTATTTGCTCGAGTATGGCGACTTTGTCGCTGGCTTGCTGCTGAGCTTGTTCGGCTTTATCAAATACTACATCTTCTGCTGTGGTCACACTTTGCACTTGATTGAATGCAGGGGAGTGGGCGATTTTACGTTCTACGTCCGGACCTGCGTGCTGGCTGATGAATGTGGGTGACATAATTTCGATGTCATTGTCGTGTAGGCAATCGAGTACATGGCGATGCAAATTTGAACGCGCGGTAAGCAGGTTTTTTACTTCGACTAATAAACCACTGACTTTGTAACTGACTGAAAAATCCCCTAGATGCGTGATATGTACAAAAGGTTCTTCTAGCTCTGTTTGAATGGCTGCTTGTAATAATAAATCATCAATACGGCTGTGGTGTAAATCATACCCTAGTGATAATTCCACCGAGATGATAGTACCTGAGCGGCGTATCACACTGACGGGTTTTTTGACCAAGGCACTATTTGGGATGGATACCAGTTCTCGGGTTTGGGTTTGAATTTCACAGTCGAATAGCCCAAGTTCAGTGACACGGCCAAAGTAGGTATCAAAGCTGATGAAATCACCGGTGCGAAAAGGTTGAGTGAAGCGCATGAGTGCCCCAGCCATTAGGTTACTGAATAAAGTGGTAGAGGAAAATGCTAATAATCCAGATAACACCAGACCAATTAAACTTAAGATTTGCAGCTCTAAGCTTTCGGATACGGGAAGCATGATCACGACCGTGACTAACCCCACCAACATAAGCGTTAACATGGCTAATTGGCGAGCGAAAATATTCTCATCGCCTGTGTGTTTCAACGTATTAAACAGCAGTCGCTGGGCTATCCAGGTCAGTATTGCGAAGGTTGCGAGTGTGACGGTGACCGGTAACCAGTCGCTGATAAAATTGTTGCTCATAGGCATATCCTTTTGTTTTAGCCAATTAGATTAGCCATGAAAAACGGTGTTTCAATATCTTGGTTATACCTTGAACCTCGGGTGAAATGCCAGCCAAATTCTACGTTTATCGAGGGACTCAGTGCCCTCGTTTTAATTTGTTCTGCTCTTGAATGAATATTTGACATTCGGAAAAACATATATATGATATTTCGTATATTAATCTGCAGAAGCCAGTTATGACAACTCACATGCCGTTACCCTTGTTCACGCCGCTTTCATTTTATAAGTGTTTGTCTGACGATACGCGACTCAAAGCCTTGTTGTTGATTTATTTGGAAAAAGAGCTTTGTGTATGCGATTTGATTACCGCTCTTGAACTGAGTCAACCTAAGGTATCACGTCATTTGGCTGATTTACGCCGTTGCCAAATTTTATGTGACGAGCGCAGAGGGAAATGGGTGTATTACTCACTCAATCCTAAATTGCCCCATTGGGTAATGAGTGTGCTTGAAACCACAGCGCACAATACCGAAAATTATTTAAATGACTGTATCACCAACCTCAATATTGCCAAGCAAAATGAATGCTGTGAGTAATGTTTTGTGCCGTAAGTCCGTTCTACCCGCAATCGAAATTATCAGCTGAGTCGAGTGTTTCCATGTTAAAAATATTATTTATTTGTACCCATAATCGTTGTCGCAGTATTTTATCTGAAGCGATAACTAATCACCTAGGTCAGGGCAAATTAGAAGCACGCAGCGCTGGCAGCCAGCCTGTGGGGGAAGTGCATCCTTTGTCGCTTAAGTACCTGCAAGAAGCGGGTGTTAACACCCAAGGGCTGATAAGCCAATCGTGGGATGAATTCGAAGACTTTGCTCCAGATGTGGTGATCACTGTATGTGATAGTGCGGCAGGGGAAGCGTGCCCGTTGTGGTTTGGCGACAGTGTAAAAGTACATTGGGGATTGTCTGATCCGTCTAAGCTAACTGGCGATGAAGAACATATCGCTCAGGCGTTTCGCACAAGCATAAATGAAATTAGTCAGCGTGTGCATGCCATGCTCACTATCAAGGCTGACGCCCAGGATGCTGTGGCTCTGCGTCAAGCATTCAACCACTTGGGGGCAAAATAATGTCTGATATCGAATCACGCGTGTGCTCGACCTTACCTGACAATATTGATGCTGGGTCGTTCGTTGTGCCGCAATTCAATCAATTTAAAACGGCGTCGTTCGTCCACAAACCACGTATTTTATTATTATATGGCTCGCTGCGAGCTCGTTCTTTTAGCCGCTTAGTAGTAGAAGAGAGTGCCCGTATACTACAAGTCATGGGCGCTGAAACACGTATTTTCAATCCGACAGGATTACCGTTACCGGATGGTGATGACGCAGAAAATACCAAAGTAGCTGAACTACGCGAATTGATGTTGTGGTCAGAAGGCCAAGTTTGGTGTTCACCGGAACGCCATGGTTCGATGACTGGCATACTGAAGAGCCAAATTGATTGGGTGCCGCTTTCAATTGGTGCGGTTCGCCCCACACAAGGAAAAACACTCGCCGTTATGCAGGTAAGTGGTGGTTCACAGTCCTTTAATGCGGTTAACCAGATGCGCGTATTAGGCCGTTGGATGCGTATGTTGACCATACCTAATCAATCATCTGTAGCGAAAGCCTTTATGGAGTTTGACGATAATGACCGTATGAAACCATCGGCATATTACAACCGTATTGTAGATGTGCTGGAGGAGCTAATGAAATTCACACTATTAACGCGAGATAACGCCGATTATTTAGTTGACCGTTATTCCGAACGAGTTGAAAGCGCTGAGCAAGTGAGTCAACGCGTCAATCAACGCTCTATTTAGCAGGTATTTTAGTATGGGATTATTTGAACGTTATTTATCTATTTGGGTGGCATTGGGTATTGCTGCTGGTGTGATTCTGGGCAGTTTCTTGCCTGAGTTATTTGCTGAGGTGGCCGCGCTGGAATACGCGCACGTTAATGTCGTGGTAGCCGTATTGATTTGGTTGATGATCTACCCCATGATGATCCAAATCGATTTTTCATCCCTTAAAGATGTCGGTCGCAAACCGAAAGGCATCTTGCTGACACTGGCGATTAACTGGCTCATCAAACCTTTTACCATGGCTGCATTAGGCTGGTTGTTTTTTAAAGGCTTCTTTGCCGACTGGGTTGATCCGCAAACCGCAAACGAATATATCGCCGGTATGATCTTGCTCGGCGTAGCGCCGTGCACGGCTATGGTATTTGTGTGGAGTCAGCTAACCAAAGGGGATGCTAATTATACTCTGGTACAGGTCTCGGTTAATGACATCATTATGATCTTTGCTTTTGCCCCTATTAGTGCGTTATTGCTCGGCATGAGCGATATTCAGGTGCCTTGGGAAACCTTGCTAATTTCAGTGTTGTTATATGTATTGCTGCCACTGATTGCCGGGGCGCTTACGCGCACTTGGCTTAACAAGGCAGGCGACAGTGAGGGGGATAGCAACATTCATCGTTTTGTCGCCACCCTGAAACCTTGGTCGATTATCGGCTTGCTGGCGACAGTGGTATTGTTGTTTGGCTTTCAAGCACAAACGATCCTCGACCAGCCACAGATGATCTTATTGATCGCGATACCGCTATTGATTCAAACATACGGCATTTTTGCTATTACTTATTACGCTGCCAAGCGCTTAAGCTTGCCACATAATGTGGCAGCACCTGCCAGTATGATTGGCTCGTCTAACTTTTTTGAGTTGGCGGTGGCAGTCGCTATATCGTTATTTGGCTTGCATTCAGGGGCTGCTCTTGCCACGGTCGTCGGGGTGTTGGTTGAAGTGCCAGTGATGCTGTCGTTAGTGTATTTTGCAAATCGTACACGCCATTGGTTTGTCTGATATTGATTTGCCTACTGCCCATAAAAAAGCCAGCAAATTAAGCTGGCTCTTGGGTTGGCTTTAATGGCCAAAGCTTTGATTTAGTCGTTGCGGTGCAAGCTCGCGTTTAGCCCGCCCCATTTAGATGAATCTGCGACTATGGCTTCAACGCTACCGTTTTGGCTGTTACGGCGGAACAACAAACCGTTCATGCCTGATAACTGACGGGCGGCAACGACTTCGCCGTCAGGGGTGGTTACCTTGGTGCCAGCTGTAACATACAAGCCTGCTTCAACGATACAGTCATCACCAAGTGAAATGCCGGTACCTGCATTGGCACCTAACATGCTGTTTTTGCCAATTGCATTTATGGTTTTTCCGCCACCGGATAAAGTACCCATGGTTGATGCGCCACCGCCGATATCGGAACCATCGCCTACTACCACACCTTGAGAAATACGCCCTTCAACCATAGAACTGCCGAGTGTACCTGCGTTAAAGTTAACGAAGCCCTCATGCATTACTGTGGTGCCAGCGGCTAAATGAGCGCCCAAACGTACTCGGTCAGCATCACCGATGCGCACACCTTCTGGGATAACGTAGTCGGCCATACGTGGGAATTTGTCTATAGAAGAGATGCTCAGATGATGATGCTCGCCAGCGATGGCGCCGCGTAGTGCTTCGACTTTATTCGGCAGTACGGGGCCAGCTGAGGTCCAGGCCACATTGGTCAGTAAACCAAAAATTCCCGCTAGATTAATCTTGTTAGGCTGAACACTGCCTTCAGATAATAAATGTAAACGCAGGTAAGCGTCTTCGATGGTTTGGGGAGCGCCGTCGATCTCTAATTCGATTTCGACGAAATCGCTGTTAATCAAGCCTACTTTTTGCGCAAGGCAGCTACGCGCAATTTGGGTATTCGCGCGTGGAAACCACACATCTAACGTTTTACCACTGTCGGCATCGATGTAACGATGACCAATACGTTTTACAGTCATTTATTTTTCCTAGTTTCGTTAGTTTTAAAGGCAGAAGCCGAATTATGTCTTGAATTGACACAGTTGGCAGCCCCATTTTACTTATAAATTATAATCAACGTCGAATTAAACTTACTGTGCAGACCAGTAGCAGCCTACAAAGTGAGGGATAGTTCACTATTTATTTTTTCTGTGGCAGCAATTTTTTTCTGTACAGCAAAATCGACTAAGGATAATTCAACGCCGCGATTGGCTGCGTTTGCTGCCGCAGGATCGAATGAACACAGGGTGAGAATTTCATTGTAGCTTTGCGTTTGCCAGATGTAACAACGGTTGAAGCCACTGTGCAGCAACGCATAACCTTTGTCGTCGTTAACTAATTTTGCACTGCGCGAGACGCGTAAATCTTGAAAATAGTCCGTGGCCTGGGCTGCTATATCTTCCCGTGGCTTGAGGGTTTGAATATAACGGTTAAGTGGCACATCCCCTTGTTGGACACCTGCTTGCTGGCGAGCACTTTCGATACTGAGTGGGTTACCATATTTTGCAATTGCGGATGTGAGGACATCGTTTAATACGTCTTTGATCCCCACATAAGCACTTTCAACCGTATACAGGCTAGATATCTTGGTAATAAAACCATTGAATTTGTTGAAATTTAATTCAAGTCGTTGTTCTAAACGCGAATTTTGATAAGGCTGGTAAAAACTCAAGCGTACTTTATCGCTGCGTGTACTGCCGGCGATGTGATGTAACTTAGCGCCTTGATCATACAAGCTCATCGCGCTGGCAAGGGCGTTATCGCCAATATGCAGGCTTTTAATATCTAGGGTACTGCGACTATCTTGACTGATTGTTAAACGCTGGGTGGCATCGAAGCGTTTTAATCCTGTGGTTTGCTTTAATGGATGAACATCAGCAGCATGGGCTAAACCCAAGCCTGCCAACAATAGATAACTAACTAACAAAAAACGTTTTGGGATCTTTATCTTCATGGGGTTCCTAATGGCGTGAACAGCTATGCCTAACATGCAGCATAGCACTTCGGGCTGTTCGGCAACACTCATGCAAGGCCAGTGAAAGATATAGTTATGAAAGTGTGATTTACAATCATTCAATCGACGGTGGCTTTTGGCTAAAGCTATGAGTCGGTTATGATATGCAAGTTTATATTCCGCCGCTATTGAAGCACTTGATATTGCAGCACTAGCAGATTAATCTAATGCAAAGGGTCGCGACAGTAACCTGCTTTAGGAGCTTAAAATTTGCACCAAATAGATTTGACCAATTGCTGCTATAAATTTCCCCTAGATCCAACAGTTATGTTTATTTTTAAGGTATTTCGTTGAGTGAATGTATGACAAACTTTTGCGGCTATTCCAAGCGCGCCTTAACTGCTGTATAACGACGCCATGAAAATACCAAAACGAATCCAACCACTGGTTGATGATGGCCTCGTAGATGAGGTACTTTACCAGTTAATGAGTGGTAAAGAGGCGACTGTGTACGCCGTGCGTTGTGGCAACGAAATCCGTTGCGCCAAAGTCTATAAAGAAGCGATGAAGCGCAGTTTTAAAAAAGCTGCGCAATATCAAGAAGGGCGGAAAGTACGTAACACACGTCGTGCCCGAGCCATGGAAAAAGGCTCAAAATTCGGTCGTAAGCAACAAGAAGACGCTTGGCAAAATACTGAAGTAGACGCTTTGTTTACCTTGGCAAAAGCCGGTGTGCGTGTTCCTGAGCCTTACGGTTGTTACGATGGCGTGTTGCTCATGGAACTTATCACAGATGACGACGGTGACGTTGCCCCTCGTTTAAACGATGTAGGCATGTCTGCCGAGCAAGCGATGGAAGACCACGCCGTTGTCATGGTGTATGTCATGCGCATGCTTTTAGCTGGGTTAGTGCACGGCGATTTGTCTGAGTTCAACGTATTAGTTGATGCCTACGGCCCAGTGATCATCGATTTACCCCAAGTGGTCGATGCAGCAGCCAATAATAATGCGTTTAGCATGTTGCAGCGTGATGTACGCAACATGACCGAATATTACGCGCAATTCGCGCCAGAATTGAAAACCACTCATTATGCTGAAGAAATGTGGGCCTTGTTTGAATCCGGTGAACTTGAAGCTGATACGCCTTTAACTGGGCATTTTGACTTCCCAGATGATGAGGCTGATGTAGACACAGTGCTGGAGGAAATTAAAGCGGCGTTTGAAGAGGAACAAGAACGTAAAGCGCGTATTGCTGGCCCTAGCGAAGAAGACTAGCGGCACGCTATTAGCCGCTCAGAATACTTCAATTATGCGAATAGCGTCTGTTATTCGCATAATTGACATTGTCGAGAGCAGCATAAACAAAGCTGACACTATTTAAGATACTTCAACGCAGATGCAACAGCGCATTTTTCTGGTCTATTCTGAAATCAAATTCCCGCAAAAAATTCATTCCTAATAAGCCGTCACTATGAGCAAGTTCATCTAGTGGCAATACCATCACATTAATGTTTCTCACTTTCACCTTAGCGATTTCAAGACTGGCGAATTGATACATGGGCGAGCGTACGGTGCCATTGGCCGTTTGTACGTTAAATTGGCCAACAAATTTGGTTGCTACCGATTTAAATAACGCTTTAAATTTCTGCCGAGATATGGCGGTGGTTGATGCGCCGGTGTCGATCAAAAAGTGCACCTGATTGCCACTCAGACTGGTTTCAACTACGTACTGATCGCCGTATTTTTGTAGCTGGATCTGAAAGGAATTTGTAAGACCGACTCTTTGAGGGCTGCCATTGGTTGCTTGACTTGTATCACCGTTGTCAGCATTTATTGACTCATCGATTCGTTGAATGATTTGGCGGATCTCCATCGCTTGTGGATCCTCATAGCGAATAGATGCAAGTACGTTTTCCATCAGACTTGCTTGTTGCTGGCGAGCATAAGCGGTAGCTAAGGCTAAAATCAACTCACGATCAGTGGGACTCACCTGCAATAGTGGCTCAACGAATTGTGCCAGTATGTCCCATGAATTCGCTTGTTTCAGCTCGGTGATGGTTTCATTGGTTAAGCGCGCAATGGTATTTTGCACTTGTGTTTGTTGCGCTTTACTCAAGGGTAAACTCAGCATGCCATGATAATGAATAATGGCGTCACTGAGTAAATGCGTCTGGGCGATGTATTGGGCTTCCAAGAGCAAAAACTCGACATCTTGCGGGTATTGGCGCAAATAGAGTGGAAAAAACGCCTCAAGTTTGGCGTATTCCTGCCCCGTAAGCCAGCGACGAGTTTGGGCTAAATAGGCTTGCCGTCGGTCTGGCTTAAAACGCTTTGTGCCCGAGGCCGATGTTTCGTTTTCGATGTTTGCCTTATTTTCATAGGGCGGGTTCGACGTGTTTGATTGGGGCTCTTGGTTAGCGGGCTGCATCGGAGCTTGCTTAAAAGGTGCTAGGTTAGTTGTTTCAAATACCGGTTTATGTACCGCGACTGGACGCAGCTCATGAAAACTCAGGTACTGATATACATTGATGCTCAATGAGGCAAAAAATGCCAGGACCAGTGCGCTATTGAGTTTGCTCATGACATCTACGCCTTTATTCTGCGGGGTTAATCAGCATGGCGTTGAAATAAGTCTCGGAAAATATTTTTGGCATGCGCTTAGGCTTGCCTGAGCTAAGAGCGATACAGACAAATTCAGTTCGCGCTTTTAACATGCTTAAGCCGTCACTTAGGCGAATAAATTGGAAGTGTCTGGCCAGTTTTAACTTGTTATCACATGCGACAATCCAAGTGGCGCACGCCAAGGTGTCACCTAATACTGCTGCGGCAAGGTAATCAATTTCGTGACGACTAATGGCCATACCCCGGTCTAGTTCTTGATATTGTTCGATACTCAGCCCTAACGCGTTGGAATGCGCCCAGGCTGTATGTTCAAGCTGACTGACATAAGCCACATTATTCACGTGATTGTAATGATCTATTTGCTCAGGGCTGATGTGCCATTGACAGATAAACGGGCTTGGATATTGCCAGGGAAGTTGTTCAACAGAAGTGGGCATAAATGCTTACGTCTCGGGTGTTATCTCAATACTGGGTACATAAGGTAACGGGTTATCACCCTGAGGGGCAAATAATAGTGTTACTAACTGTTCCTCTTTTAACACAATATCTTGTATGAACGTCTCGCTATTAGGGATTTTTTTAAATGCGTTATAGCCGTTTTGTAAAAACTGATGGAGAGTGTGCAAGCCTTTGGCCCTAGCTGGATGTTTAGACAATGTTAGCATCATAGCGATACCTTTTATGCTGGCCGCTTGATGTAGGTTGCGACCCAATGTACGCAGCAGGTTAATCTGCTCTAGGCGTAAATCAATATTGTTACAGGCCACATAAGCTTTAGCATAGCTTTGTTGGTCGAGAATTATGCAGGCTAAATGCGTTTGTTCAGTTAGTTTACTTGCCAGCGCGTAATCCAGTTCATAAGATAAAGCATGAAGGTGCAGAGCGGCAGCCAAGGATGACAGTGCTTTTTGTGGCAAGTATTTATGTATTTTGGGTACCACGCGGGCGATATCTGTATCTCGCTGGGTAAAATCTTGTGGACCGTATATTTGCTCAGCGAAAAAATTTAGGGCAGAGGCGCAGTTGGGGTTGTTATGTTGTGCGTTATGAGTGGCTTGCATACGCAAGGTTTGCTAGGCTTGTACTGCATGAATGAGCGGCAAGACATGGGTGCCCTGGGCAAGACGCTGAATGGACGCCACCGTATGCAGGTGGCAGGAAATTTGCGTGATAAGATCAGGCATATACCCCACCGTTATCGATGACGACCAATTGAAAATAACGACTCACACTACTGAGTCAGAGTGATTTTACCGAAGACATCAGCCGTTATGTACCCTAAATTCTTGCTGCCATTTTGCGCTGGGAAATCATGGTCACCCATAAAATGCTCGCGAACATCGCTACCATCGTTATCACAATAAGCTAACATGAAACCCATTACATCCCCGGTTTTCAGCGGGATCGATGCTTTAGGTGATTTATCTGTGTAGTCATTTGGATAACGTTTAATCGCTACCTCCCACAGGATAGTATTCGGCTTCTCTAGCTGACGCTTCCAGTTGCTGTTGATATGGTCATTGTACAGGTGGGCTTTTTCATCATCGCCAATATCCGCCGCTTGGTTATCAAGACCTATGTGGTAAGCCAATGCGGAATGATTAAATTGATGATTACCGCCAGACGCATCACCATCGACAAATATTTCAAGGGCATCGTCATCCCAGTAGCGCTCTAATGGGTCTGCATGGGTATCAATCAGCATATCGTCAGTGATTTCGGCTTGTAAATAAAGGTAGTTTTCATCCCACAATAAGCGATAGCGACCGTTGAAATCAGATTTTTCAGGCAGGGTACCATCCATTAAATATGGCATGTCATGCCATTGTGCGTGCTGCCATACGGCCTCTTGTTGTCCGTCTATGACAGGAGCCGTTGACGTGTGTTTAACATCAAAAGCGTGGGCGGAAGCCGCACTAAAGGTTGAAACGATTAATAGCGATTTTACGATACCTTTTAACATGCTATGTCCTTGTTGGTGATATGAGATATTTTGCTGCCCATAGCTTGGCGTAAAGCGTTCAGTAACACAATAGGCATAGATATGAACTTGAGTTTAGGTGCTCGGGTTAGGTAGAATGCCGCCCTAATGAATACCTTATCCCCCACAAAATCACCTATTGGTGAAATCCATTGCAAACCCCATCGTTATCAAGATGTGATGACGTTATTTGATGCTGCCTTTAGTCAAAGTGAAAACACCCGCTTGATCAAAGGGCCTGGGGAGCCAGAATACGTACCTGCTGGGAATGACTGCGCTTATCATCAAGTGATTTTTGCCCATGGATATTTCGCTAGCGCGCTTCATGAAATCGCCCATTGGTGTATTGCCGGGCCACAGCGGCGGTTGCTCAATGATTACGGGTATTGGTACTGCCCAGACGGACGTAACGAAACACAGCAGATGCAATTTGAACAGGTCGAAGTTAAACCCCAGGCCATTGAGTGGGCATTTTCTGTGGCAGCCAATAAAACATTTAGGGTCAGCACTGATAACCTCAATGGCGCGCAGCCAGATAAGCACACTTTCACCTTAAATGTACATAAACAGGTGATGCGTTACTTACAATACGGTTTTCCTGCTCGGGCCGCAATATTTATCAAAACGTTAGGCATCTTCTACGGCACCGGTGACCTGACGCCTGGGCATTTTTTGCAGCCAAAGAGACGGGGTCATTGGTCAACGAACGCATTAGAGGAGGGAGAGTGACGGATAAAGTACGGTTTAAACTTGGCCTTATTATTAATCCATTTGCAGGAATCGGTGGCAGTGTGGCGTTAAAAGGCAGTGATGGTGCTGATACCCGAACGCAAGCGCTAGCACTTGGCGCCCAGAAGCTGGCTAATACTCGCACCCGTTTGGCCCTAGAGGAACTGCTACCATTTAAATCTCAACTGCATATTTTTACTGCAGCAGGTGAAATGGGGGAAACGCTGGCCGCTGAGTTAGGTTTTGATTTCACTGTGGTTTATCGCTCGTTGAGTGAGCAAAGCGAAGCGATTGATACTGAGCGTTGTGCGACAGAAGTAAAACAACGGAATGTTGATTTATTATTGTTCGCCGGAGGTGATGGTACTGCACGTAACATCTGCCACGTTATTGCCGATACCCTACCTGTGCTGGGTGTGCCTGCGGGCTGTAAAATTCATTCGGGCGTATACGCTGTTACGCCACAAGCCGCAGGGCGAGTGGTTAGTATGTTGATTCAAGGGCAAATTGTTACGCTGCAAGATGCTGACGTAATGGACATTGATGAAGAGCTTTTTCGCCAAGGCAGAGTGAACGCGCGTCAGTACGGTGAAATGCGTGTACCGAGCGAGTTACGTTATATTCAGGCCGTCAAAATGGGCGGTAAAGAGTCTGATGAATTGGTGCTTGCGGATATCGCAGCGCACGTTATTGAGTTCATGGAAGCGCATCCTCAGCGGCTTTTTGTTATGGGCTCAGGCTCTACGGTCGATTTTATTATGCAGGAATTGGGCTTAGCCAATACTTTATTAGGGGTTGATGTCATTCAACATGGCAGTGTGCTTGCCAGCGATGTGACTGCTCAAGCCTTATTAGCCTATACCGCCAATACTCAGGTGACGTTGATCATCACACTGATTGGCGGTCAGGGGCATATTTTCGGACGAGGTAATCAGCAGTTGAGCCCTCAAGTGCTGCGGCAAATAGGTCGTGAGAACTTCTTGGTGGTCGCGACAAAAAGTAAGTTACAAGCCCTTAACGATAAACCTTTAATAGCGGATACCGGCGATATTGCACTGGACGCCATGCTGTCTGGTTTAATTAGTGTCACCACGGGTTATAAAGACCAAGTGCTATACCCGATTGCTCAATTCGAATAAGCAACTTTATATGTTAACAAAGGATATTAGTCACCGTTATGTGTGAATCAGTAAACAGCGATGTAGCAAAGCGAAAATTTGATGATTTTGTAGATGCCACTCAAGCCTACCTTGATGGTGTAGTGGTCCACGGTAACGATCAGGAGCTATTTATTGCCAGCTACCTGACCGGCCATTTTTCTCTGGTCGGCAGCAATGCTCTGGGCTTAGACGATTACTCCTTAGCAGCGTTAAACCGTTACATGCTGGAAAGCCTTGAAAAAGCCTATGCTAATAATGAAGTGCAAGGACAAGATCAAGTGCAAGTATCGGCTTTGTGGCAACGGCTATTTGTCGAAGCTGACGTGTTAGCTTAAATGTAAACAGCCTAAAAATGTGGGTTTAACGCTTGATGATGCTAAGTGTTAGCCTGCGGATTGGATTACCTGCGTTCTTGTTGTGTTAAATTTCTCGGCGAATGAGCTGCCTGATCAAAAAACGATTCGGATTTAAGGTATTGAGTAAGTCATTTGGCATAGGCAAAGGCTGGCCACAAATTTGACTGGCCAGAAGCTCCGCCATAAGTGGCGCAGTGGTTAGCCCTCGGGAGCCCAAACCCGTCAACATATATATATTTGGTACGTCACTACCTTGGGGGTAATACGTCAGCGGCAAGGCTTTATATAAATCCCCAAGTTCGATTTTTTGTTGGGCGATGTTTGCCAGAGACCCTACCAAAGGTAAGTGATCGGGTGAGCTGCAACGCACAGCTGCACGGCCAATGCCATTACCTACCACATTTTGTGCCCATGCACATTGCGCAAGTGATTGATAATGAGTGGCTAGGTTTTTAGCTTGCTCTTCAAGTCGGTAATCTGTGGCAAGATCATCTTTTACGTAAGTCGAACCCAGGGCATGTTGTCCTTGGTATTCTGGGGTTAAATACCCCTTGTGGCACAAGACGGTGTTCAGTTTTGTTAATGCGGGTTGCGTGGGAATGGCCTCAACTTGTCCCCGTACCATACGCAGAGGGAAGGGGTGTAAGTCGCTTACGCTATGGCTTTGCGCACCAGTTGCGTAGAGCACTATGTCTGCATTTACGGAGGAAGGCTGCGAGCTCGAATTTTTACCGACGCCAGCAAAGTTTACCTGCCACTGGTCATTATGTCGTTCGACTCCGGTCACCGCATGGTTGTTATGCAAGGTCGCTTGGCTTAAATCATTGGCTGCGCGGAATAGGGCATTAACCAATTGAGTTGGGTCAATCCAGCCCCCTAAAGGCATAAATAAACCGCTGTATGGCACATCACAGTGACTTATTTGCGTGGCTTGCTCTTGGTTGACATAGCGAACTAGGGCGTGTGGCCAAATATCGTTATCGATTAATTTGGCATAGCGTGCGGCTAGCGGTGGTTTAAAGCCAAGTTGCAGTACGCCGCACCATTGATGAGCAAAGTCGTAGCCTTGGTTTATCAAGTTTCGATAAAGGCCTGCTGCGTAAATGAAACTATGGGCATTAATTTGACTGCTAAGACTGGGATCCACGTTCAACTGTGGATAAAAACCAGCTTGAGGATTGCCTGAAGCGCCTTGCCCTGGGGTTGAGTCTTTAAAATATACGTCACAAGATATGCCTCTTTTCGCTAAGGCATATGCGGCACTAGCACCCGCAATACCGGCGCCGATAATAACCACTTTAGTTGGGGTTGCTGTAACGGCAATATGCGCAGCACTTCGTTGGAAATAGCTAGCTTGTCCGCGATGACGTTCGGCCCTTTCAATATGTCCGGCTAACATGTCCCGCTTGCGCCCATGACCTTTACGTTTCTCGACGGTGAAACCCGCCTCACGTAATCCACGTTTGACAAATCCTGCGGCAGTAAATGTAGCAAACGTGCAATTATCTGTGGCTAATCGCGCCATTTGTTCAAACAGGGCTTGAGACCACATTTGCGGGTTTTTACTCGGGGCAAATCCGTCTAAATACCAAGCATCGACCAAACCAGTTTCAGCGGTATGTATTTGCGGCAACGAATTGTGTATATCCCCCAGCCACAAGTCTAACACCACTCGATTAGCGCAAAATGTCATCCGGTGACAGCCATTAAGTGGCATGGGATATTGAGCGATAAGTTCGTCTGCGAAGTGATTATATTGAACGAAAGTACTCAGTGCCTGCACTAAGTCTTGTTGGTTAAGCGGAAACTTTTCAGTACTTACAAAATGCAGGGTCAACTGACTGAGGGGGTTGCGCTGCATAAATTGGCTAAAAGCGCTAAGGGTTACTAAAAAATTCAACCCGGTCCCGAAACCCGTCTCGGCGATCACGAAGGTATTTTTTGACCACAGTGACCAACGTGCGAGTAATTGATTATTTTGCAGAAAGACATGCTCTGCCTCGGCGACACCACCGGCTGCGGAAAAATATATATCGTCAAAATCCGTGGCAAGTGGTGAGCCATCAGAATTAAACTGAATATCTGCTGTTTTAATAGTCAATCGTGTGGGTCTCCGCGTATGCTTGGGCTAGTCTTCAAAAGCGCGATAGTTTAAGGTAACTGTCTTAACAAACCAAACAGTCTATATAAACCAAACTGTATTGCTATTCTAACCGGTGATGATTTGTTGAACAGTGGGCGCTGTGCATGATTTTTGTGCACAAAAGAGCAGACCAGTTGCAACGTTAAAATCGTTACCATATGCGGCAATTTTATAAGCAGCAATTTTTTGCTTGAAGGGTTCATCATGAGAAGAGCAGTTATCACCGGACTAGGCATTGTTTCTAGTATTGGTAACAATAAAAATGAAGTCACGCAGTCCTTAAGAGAAGGGCGTTCTGGCATCACATATTCTGAAGAGTTTGCTGAAAATGGCATGCGTAGCCATGTTTGGGGCAAAGTTAATATTAACTTAGCGGATCACATTGACCGTAAAACCTTACGTTTTATGGGCGATGCAGCAGGCTATGCGTATATTGCTATGCAGCAAGCGGTGGAAGATTCAGGGTTAACACCTGAAATGGTCTCTAACGTCCGTACCGGTATTATCGCCGGCTCTGGTGGCGCTTCGTCTCAACATCAGGTTGAAGCGGTGGATATTTTACGTGAAAAAGGCTTACGTCGCGTGGGGCCTTATATGGTGACACGCTGCATGGGCAGTACGGTATCAGCTTGTTTAGCGACCCCATTCAAAATCAAAGGCGTTAACTACTCAATCAGCTCTGCTTGTTCAACCAGTGCGCATTGTATTGGTAACGCGCTTGAGCAAATTCAACTGGGCAAACAAGATATTATTTTTGCTGGTGGTGGTGAAGAATTGCATTGGACTTTGTCGATGGAGTTTGACGCTATGGGCGCGCTTTCCACTAAGTATAACGATGACCCAAGCAAAGCATCACGTACCTATGATGCCAACCGTGACGGTTTCGTTGGCGCAGGTGGTGGTGGCATGGTGGTAGTTGAAGAACTCGAACATGCCTTGGCTCGTGGCGCTAAAATTTACGGTGAAATTGTTGGTTATGGCGCGACGTCGGACGGTGCAGACATGGTTGCCCCATCAGGTGAAGGTGCGATCCGTTGTATGCAACAAGCGATGCAGGGCCTTGAAGAGCCAATTGATTATATCAATACCCACGGTACGTCTACCCCAGTGGGCGACGTGAAAGAGTTATGGGCTATCGGTGAAGTGTTTGGCGATAAAGTGCCGCCACTGAGTGCGACTAAAGCGATGACGGGTCATGCATTAGGTGCTGCAGGCGTAAACGAAGCGATTTATAGCTTGTTGATGATGGAAAACGATTTTATCGCCCCGTCTATTAACATCGAAACCCTCGATGAAGCGGCCAACGGCATGGATGTAGTGACCGAAACCCGTGATGCTAAATTAAACACAGTCATGTCAAACAGCTTCGGCTTTGGTGGCACAAACTGTACTTTAGTGATGCAGCGTTACAAAGGCTAATTAGCCAAGCGCATGTGCGTAAATGCAAAAGCCCGCTAAATTCAGCGGGCTTTTTACGTTCTGGGAATGAGCGTATTTAAAAGTAAGTTTCTTCTAATTTAATAAAGACTTGGCTTATTCCAAGTTGTACGTCATCAATAAAGTGATGCAGCTTATCTTGAATAAGTGTTTGCGGATTAGCTGCCATTAACATCTTCTCCACGACTTCGAGCTCATGGGATACAGCTGCAAAGTTTGGCAGGTTTTGTACACATCCCTTAACCTCTTGCAAAGTGTGCAGTAATGAACGGGGAAATCGCTCTTCTAGCAATAAGAATTTCAATACGTCGGGACGACGGATCCTGAGCCGTACTTCTCGGCGATACATCTGATAAGCCGTTAATGATTTAAGCACACTCATCCACTGTAGATTTTCAAACGCCGACTGTTCTGTTTCCGTTTCTGGTAGTAAAGTGGCTGAGCGCACGTCTATGATCCGCGTGGTCATATCGGCTCTTTCTAAGTTGCGCCCAATTTTTAAGAAATTATAGCCTTCATCATGGGTCATGGTACCCGCTAAAATGCCGGTAATCTTCTGTACTGACTCAATAACTTCAGTCAGAAAATCGTATCGCGAGCGTCTAAACAACGCTTTTTGATGATTTTCATCACCATAAATATACAGTTCGTTGATTTGCTCCCATACCTCTCTAGGAATGATCTCCCGGATAGTTCTGGCGTTCTCCCGCGCAAACTCTAAGGAGCTGACAATGGATGACGGGTTATTAGGTCCTACAAGTAAAAAGTTTAAAACGCTGTGTTCGTCCGCCATGTCGTAGTGGGCATAAAAGGTTGTTCTGTCAGATACTATGTCGATTATGGGCTCCCAACCCAGCACAATGCTTTTGGGTAAATCGAGCAGTAGATTCGAGTTGACGTTAATCAGTCTAGCGGTATTTTCAGCACGCTCTAGATAACGCCCTAACCAACATAAATTATTTGCGACTCGAGATAACATAATTAGCTTCCCTCCATATCAACAATCCAAGTGTCTTTACTGCCACCACCCTGTGATGAGTTGACCACAGTCGAACCCTTCACTAATGCGACGCGAGTGAGACCACCCATAGTGACACACACGTCTTTACTACTGAGTATAAAGGGGCGCAAATCTAAATGCCTGCCTTCTACTTCATTGCCAACCATAGTCGGGGCAGTCGACAGCAGCAACATAGGCTGGGCCACGTAGTTTCTAGGATCATCTTCTATCAGTTTGCGGAACTCATCATGCTCCTTTGGCGTGGCATGGGGGCCAATCAACATACCGTAACCCCCTGATTCATTGGCGGGTTTGACGACCATTTTTTCGATATTGGCCAGTACATATGCTTTTTCGTCAGGATTCACACATCGATAGGTAGGTACATTTGACAGCAAAGGCTCTTCATCAAGGTAATATTCGATAATCTGTGGCACATAGCTATATACCACTTTATCGTCTGCCACCCCTGAACCCGGTGCATTAGCCAGCGCTACTTTGCCCGCTTTCCATGCGCGCATGAGGCCAGGCACACCGAGGGTCGACTCGGTATTAAATACTTCAGGATCGATAAAAGCATCGTCGATACGGCGATAGATAACGTCTACCTGACTGAGACCGTTTATGGTGCGCATATACACGCAGTTATCTTCATCTACGACTAAGTCATCACCCACCACTAACTCGGCACCCATCTGCTGGGCTAAGTAGGCATGTTCAAAATATGCAGAGTTATAAGTGCCGGGTGTCAAAACCACTATTTCAGGCTCTGGAATATCCCGTGGGGAAAGCGCGGCTAACATGTCGTATAAGTCCGACGGGTAATTATCTACCGGTAAAATGTCATATTGCCTGAACATTTCTGGGAATACGCGTTTCATCACTTGCCTATTTTCAAGCATGTATGACACGCCAGATGGGACGCGTAGGTTGTCTTCCAGCACGTAAACAGTACCATTTTGGTCCCGCACTAAATCTGAGCCACATATATGTGCCCAAATCCCTAGTGGTGGGCTGAAGCCTTTACACTGGGGTAAAAAGTTTTTTGAATGAGTTAACAAATCTTTGGGAAAAATACCGTCCTGAATGATTTTTTGCTCGTTGTAGAGGTCATCGATAAACATGTTCAATGCTTTGACCCGTTGTTTTAGGCCTTTTTCAATCTGTTGCCACTCTTTGAGTTCGATAAGGCGAGGAACGATGTCAAACGGCCAAGCTCTGTCGATTGATCCTTCTTCGTCGTTGTATACACGAAACGTTATCCCCATCACTTTTATGGCTGAATCGGCAGCGGCTTTATATTCTTGCAGTTCTGCATCGGAAAGGTCTTGTATGAAATCACACAAGTCTGTTGCATAAGTCCTCGGCTCCCCAGGACGTTTAACTAACTCATCGTGAAATGGGCCTGTGTCGTATTTATTCCAATTAATCGGCATACTGAGATCTCCATCTTGCTAGTTGCATATTTAGTATACGGATTCAGTTCGTTTTTGATACAAAAAGTCTTGACGTTTATGCTGGGTTCTATTCAAATCATAGGCAATTAGTCGATCGTTATAGCTACATCTTTGGTAGACCGTTTGAGTAAAATTAAATGACATATTGTTTAGCAGTAAGTGTGGACGACGGGCTCGTATTTGCGTCAGATTCGCGGACCAACGCCGGGGTGGATTATGTCGCTACCTATAGTAAAATGAGTCGTTTTGTTTTTGAAAACAATCGTGTTTTGGTGTTATTGACCTCCGGTAGTCTCGCGACATCACAAGCGGTGGTGAACGGTATTAAGCGGGATTTAAACGATCCTAAAGCAGACTTCGATATCCGTCAGGGACAAGATTTACACGAGGTCGCTCAGTACATAGGTAAGTTGAGCCAAAATGAGCAGCGCTTACATGCCCAAGCAATTGAAAAGTCCAACGCTAATAATGAATCGAGTTTTATTCTCGGTGGGCAAATAGTCGGACAAGCCTGTGAAATATTTCTTATTTACCCACAAGGTAATTTTATTTCCGCTTCAGCAGAAACCCCATATTTGCAGATAGGGGAAAGCAAATACGGTAAGCCTATTTTGGATCGAATCATTAGCTCAGACTTGTCACTTTCAGACGCAGCCCGCTGTGCGGTTATCTCCCTCGACTCGACCATGAGAAGTAACGTGTCAGTTGGCCCCCCGCTCGAATTGGCATTACATAAACAAGGTGTTTTTCAGGCTCCTGAACACTTAGTTTTAGAGGGAAATAGCGCAGACTACCAATATCTGCAAGCTTATTGGAACGAGGGAATGAAGTCAGCGTTTAATCAGCTACCCAAGTTAGACTGGGATAAATACGACCTTTAATCCTGTTGGTCAGCGATGACTTCATGTACAAACCGAAGCTTGTCTAACGCGGTAATGGAAATTACGAAGGGGTAGGCATCGTCCATTCCCATGCTGCGATTTAAGCCGTTTAACGCCCTTGTTAGCTGACACCAGTTATCAAATATGTGCGTAAAATTAGTGGCAATATAAGCCTGGTCGTGCAATTTCTCTGCGGGAATAGGGCTAACAATTTTATTTCCGGCCAGCGAGAAATCAAAATCGTTGGCGGTTTCCAGTGTGTCTATCATATGCAGATAATGCGCCCAGGTTTCTGCCCAGTCTTCCCAAGGGTGCATACTGGCGTACGCGCTGATCCACACGGTTTGCCAATTTTGGTTTGGTCCATTTTTGTAATAGTCTTGCATGGACTCAACGTAACCTAATCGTTCATCACCGAACAGTTTTCTAAACTCAAGAATTTTGTCACTTTTGGCGATCAATTTGTCCCAATAGTAATGACCTGACTCGTGCCTAAAATGGCCGACTAAGGTACGATAACGCTCCCCCATTTTTTCACGCATATCGATACGGGCACTGTGATCAGCTTCACTTAAATTGATTGTGATGAGTCCACTGGCATGGCCTGTGGTCACAAAGTTCTTTACGGTGAGTTCATTACCATATTGATCTTCAATTTCATCTCTGAGGAAAGAGAAGCTAAGTCCCGACGGGTTACTCGATGTCTTACCCTTGATAGGCAGGCCCAGCGTCATCAGGATATACAGTAAACGGCGTTTACCTTGCTCCAACCTGAACCACAATGTCATGTTTTCAGGGTCGTCTAGATTCGGAATGATGTCGTTAAGGCGACAAGACAGACAATAATCATGCTCATCGTCATAACTTACCATCCAATTACAGGCATTATATTGGGAATAGTTTTTACATTTACGGTACAGCTTGCCATTGCATGATGCTTGTAAATTTCCGTACTGGTTGGTGGTAAAAGCACTTAATTTTACTTCATCGGGGATAAAGCCAAGCATAAGGCCACAGGCGACACATTTAGAATTGGCAAAATGTAATGTGTTAGCGCATTGACAGGTAAATGTTTTCAAACGGACGCTCCAAGTTTTCGCCATAGGCAATGTTGACGATATTGGATTGTAACAAGCAAATGGATTTATCCTAATAATACTTGCTGTAATTAAATTATTATTCAGCCAGTGACAAGACCCCATTTCAATGTGCAAATCTAACCTTGGCTCCTCATGTTATGAAACACGGGGTATTTGTTAGCATATGGTTAATATTGCTTTATCAAGTTGTTGTTATGCAATAAATCAATCCGCTTACTAAAAATTAGCATTGCACTTAGTGTATTAACTTGGTTACCTTGCGCCTCCGGCATAGCTTCCAGTCAGGGATCTGAATAAGCTGCGCCATTAATTTTCTGCCTTTCTCATGGGTTTTTATTCTGGAGTGACTATGGATCGCCGCGCCGCTACGTCCGTTATTTTTGCTGGGTTCTTCTTGCTCGGTATGGTTTTCATCTTGTGGGGAATTCTGTTGCCTGATTTAGCCAAGAGCTTGGCTATGAACGAAGTGGTAAGTGGTGCTTTTTTCACTTTAATATCAGTGGGTATGATCCTAGGGGCTATTTTAGGTGGCAAATACGCGCAAAAATTTGATTTTATGTCGCTATTTGCCGTTCTGCTAGTGAGCGTTACTCTATTATTACTCGCTATTTCATTGGTGCAACATTGGCTTTGGTTGTTGATAGGCGCGCTGGTATTAGGTGTTTTCAGCTCAAGCTTGTTTACCATCGGCCATACTGTGATTGCCCGCTTACATGCCGAACGTCGCTCAACCATGATGGGCTTTATGGATTTCATGTTTAGCTTAGGTACCTTGGCTGCGCCTTTTTATGTATCTGGTTTGTACTTGGTGGAGCATGATTGGCGCTGGCCGTTACGTATTTTAGCCATCGGGCTATTGATGCTTGCTGCGTATACATGGCGAGTGGCCCATCAAGGTAAGAAACTTGTGGCACCGGAAGAGGCGAGTAAAAATCGTAAGAGTTTGGCTTATGGTGACATTATTCGCCGCCCGGTCTTTATTTTTTTAGCCTTAGCTGCGTTTGGTTACGGTATGGTTGAATTCGGTAACGCCAACTGGTTCGTTAGTTATGCGCAAAATGGCCATGGTTATAGTGGTGAGCAAGCACGCTTGGTTTTTGCCTTTTTCACTGCAGGTATGGTGGTAAGTCGTTTGGTTTTTGCTTTATTACTACGTTGGTTAACCAGTCACCGCTTAATGTTGATCCTAGCAACGATCATGGTCGTTGGCAGTTTTATGATTAAATTAGCGGTTGATCCTGTCGCCATGTCCTGGGGTAACTTTATGCTTGGCTTAGGTTTAGGCGGCTTATTCCCCTTGATGTTGTCCGCAGCAATGGATGTGGACAGTGACAAAGGCCCAATTATTTCGGGTCTGTGTGTTATTGGTTCATCCATTGGCGTGCAGGTGGCTTCATTCAGTACAGGATTATGGGCGCATTTTGCACCGCTCACCACGGCATTTTGGGTGATCCCGATAGGTGGCGCATGGTTGTGGGTAATGGCATGGGGTTACAGTCGATTCGTTAAACGCCACATTGCCACCCAGGCTCATCCCTGAGCCAACGGGCTTAGGGCGTCGTTTATATTATCAGCGACATACATTCGGTTATCCTCAAATAGGATATGACCATCTTCGTGCCAAACGCTGGGTCAGTTGAGGGTTAAAGCAACATTTTCGATTAATTCACTGTTCAGGGTGGCAAAGAAAGCGGTGGCTTGAGCGTTCTCCTCGTTATAAGGGGTGTTAATGTTGGCGGTTTGGTTAATATCGTTATTAATAGCCACTAGCCCATCATCTGTTTTGCCATTTTCTTTGAGTAATTTTAAGCCAAAGGTCAGCTCGCTGATGCCCGATTGACTTAAGCCAAGTGTGTAACCTTATGCATCTGCTAATGTTTGCGTGCGTAAATCGCGTAAAAACACAGCCGGATTCAAATATGACTCTTGTTTGCCCACGACTACAAAGACAATACTGAAACACGATATCCGTGTTAGTTTTAAGCGAAGCACACCTGTATGGTAGTAGTTTAACTCGGCTAACTTGAGAGTAATTTCATGATAAAAAGCAGTGCTGATTTTTTTAGTCGTGTCATGCAGCGATGGCTCCCTGACCCTTTCATCATTGCGATTATTTTGACCGCCATTGTATTTATGTGTGGATTGTTTATTGAACGACAATCAGTGACCGACATGGCAAATCATTGGGGTAATGGATTTTGGGCGCTATTATCATTTTCCATGCAAATGGTGCTTATTCTCGTTCTTGGCAGTATTTTAGCGATGAGTGTGGCGGTAAAAAAAGGGCTTGTTTGGGTGGCTAAACTCGCCGCTACGCCCACCCAGGCAATCTTACTCGTAACGTTAGTCTCTATGTTGGCATCTTGGATTAACTGGGGTTTTGGATTAGTGGTTGGTGCGTTAGTCGCTCGGGAAGTCGCCACTGTCGTTAAGGGCGGGCATTTTCCGTTGTTAATTGCTTCTGCTTACAGCGGCATGCTGATTTGGCACTCTGGCTTGTCAGGATCCATACCGCTAAAGATTGCGTCACAGGACAGTGATGCGTTAGGTCAATTGCTTGCCGGTCAGACTATCCCCATGACGGAAACTATTTTCGCTTGGCAGAATTTAGTTATTGTTGCTGCGCTCGTGATCACCGTTCCTATTTTGAATATATTGATGCTACCCGATAAACACAAGCGGGTGAGTTTTCAGGTTAAACACAAAAATGTGCCTTCCATCGATAAGCGCGGTCTTACCCCTGCGGAAAAATTAGAGCACAGTCCCTTTATTAATTATTTACTTGTGATGCTTGGACTGGTGTTTTTATGGCAATACTTCATCCAAGGCAATGGACTGAGCTTGAACACTATTAACTTGTGCTTACTACTATTCGGACTGGCGTTACATGTTAGTCCTCATAATTTCTTAAACGCCGCGAAAGAAGCGATTGGCTATAGCAGCGGCATTATTCTTCAGTTTCCTATCTATGCCGGTGTTATGGGAATGATGGTTGGTTCTGGACTTGCCACTTCGATGTCACAGTGGTTTGTTGAAATATCCAGTGCCCAGAGCTTTCCCGTATACACTTTTATCAGTGCCGGGATAGTGAATTTTTTTGTTCCTTCTGGTGGAGGGCAATGGGCCGTTCAAGCACCCATAGTGCTTCCTGCCGCCACTGAGCTGGGTGTGTCCATTAATCACGCTGCAATGGCGGTAGCGTGGGGGGACGCATGGACCAATATGATTCAGCCTTTTTGGGCGTTACCCTTATTAGCCATCGCAGGGTTAAGCTTACGTCAGATCATGGGTTATTGTGCCGTCATTTTAATCTGGTCAGGTGTATTAATCAGCAGCTTGATTTATTTTCTTTATTAAAGAACACCATCGCCCTTAATGTATTTTCATCGAAAAATCACTACCTCACAGCATCTGTTTTATTGCAGCTATGACGCTGGTGGGCCATCTACGCCAAGCATTTTTCGAAAATACCCTAAGCCTTTTTGGATGGACTTTTTGGCCGTTAGCCGGACGCGCAATATAGCCGGCTAGGTTAACGCCATAAACATGCCTATATACCGAAACTTTTGGGCTGTGGTTTGTCGGGAGTGCCTTCATTACCCGCCTATTGCTTTTCTATTGTTAAGTTAGTGACCAGTCGAGATGTTGCACTGCCTCGTATGCCACCAGAAACAGGCATAGTGTTTTCAGCAATCGCGCTGGAAGCGACCGAAAAATGCGTATTTCCGGTTAATATTCCATGGCTAGGATCAAAACCTAACCAACCTGTACCGGGTATAAAGACTTCTACCCAAGCATGTAATTCATAGATTGGCTTTTCCATATCAAAATAGAAATAACCGCTGACAAAACGTGCAGCAATCCCATAATGACGTAGTAGGTTAACTTGCATCCATGACAAATCACGACAAGAGCCTTTTTTTATTTTAAAGGTCTGATCGGGTGATAGCGGTGGGCCATCTTCGCGATATTCTACGTTGAAATCCTGATGAATTTGCGAGGTCAGGTTGGTTAAAAAAGCAATGGTATTAAAGTGTGATGTGTTGAGTATTGCCTCTGCATACTCGACTAATTCCTCAGTGAGAGGGGATTTTTGTAAAGCAGCAAACAGTATTTGATATTGATGATCTGAATAGGTGAAGGGGATACGGTTAAAGGCATCCGGGTGAATAATAAAGTTAAACGGGTTATAAGCTTTGTTTTGCACATGGCTTTCTACCTCAATGGTAAGACTGTTTGTTAGTTCTCCAAACCAGCAAAAGTCGATCACATTATGTTCCTCGTCTTCGATCACACTATGCCCTTCTGGTTCGGACTTTAAGGCTATTGAAAAGTGTGTGACGTCAATGTAGGACGTTTGCTTCGGGCGAAATCGCAAGTAATGGGGTTCTAAAAAGACTTTGTCATCAAATATATATGTCGTCTCATGGATTATCTTAAAATTCATGTGGCTCTCCATAGTTAAGTGAACATCTACGTCAGGTGTTGGCAATTGACGCTACTAGTCGATTAAGTCGCTGTAACACCCACATTCGTTGCAAAGGAGAAAAAGGATTTGTATGCAGGCCTAAGTAGGGCGATGAATGTGACACATCGTTTCATCCAAACTTGGCTCAGTCATCTCACCTTAGGTCTTACAGGCTATTTTTTGCTGCTTGGCGCTTAAGTATTTAAGCTCGATTATGGCCTTGTGGCATGGCACGACTATGCAACAATATGAGGTTGAATAATAGCATATATACTAAGAGGGTATCGCTTAGAGTGTTCAATGTTTGGAGCTGGTGGCCTTTGCCGTCGCATGAATACGATCGTTTGAATAGGGGGTTTGGGCTAGTTTATATGACCCTGGGTAACCGACGGTCATTGTGCTAAGCAACAGATTTCAAGCATCGTTAAATGTTGCCCCTGCGTGAAAGCAAACTCTGTTACACTGCGCTTTTTTGTCGGTTGAGAATATGTATGTGGATTTGCCCTGCTTGCCAGTCACCTTTAACGTTAACTGAGCGCACCTATAAATGCATTGCTGGGCATACTTATGATGTGGCGAAGGAAGGGTATGTTAATTTACTGCTTGCGCAGCATAAACGCAGTAAAGAGCCGGGTGATAACAAGCAAATGGTTAACGCCCGACGTAGCTTTTTAGAGCAAGGCCATTATCAACCTTTAGCCCAAAGGATGGCAGAAGTGCTCGCTCAGTTTGCTGATTTTTCAAGGCAAGTTGCAGTGGATAAACCTGGCGCTGAACCCATGGGTAATCTATTTGATGCGGGGTGCGGCGAAGGATATTACTTGAACCGTATTCTGACTGAGCTTAACGCGGCTCTAAATTCGCCAGGCATTAATGGCGCCGGGTTAGATATTTCAAAAATTGCGGTGCAAAAAGCGGCAAAAAAATATCCACAGAGTGAATTTTGTGTTGCTAGCAGTTTTGCCATACCTGTGCCTAGCGCAAGTCAGCACGCGGTTATTCAGGTCTTTGCACCAAGCAGCGAACAAGAGGTGTTACGGGTATTAGCGGAAGGAGGCATGTGGCTACAAGTCAACCCTGCGGCAGAACATTTAGCCGAACTTAAAGCCTGTGTTTATGCCGCTCCGGCTGAACATAAGCCGTCACCGCCAGTGCCTGACGGATTCGAGTTATGCCATGAAGAAACACTGACCTTTGAATTCGATTTAACTGAACCTGAGATGCGTATGAACTTATTGATGATGACGCCGTATTATTGGTCTACGTCGGTGGAAAATACCCAAGGTATCAAGGCTTTTTTGACCAAGGTGAGCGCACACTTTTCTTTGCGTATGTTACGGAAAATCAACCTGGTGGCATAAAAAAGCCTGCAGTTGCAGGCTTTTTTCATGGGGTAATTTTTGTTGGCGCTTTAGTGCTTAGCGGCAAAGCTACTTAAGCGTTTAATTGCTTGGCTTAAAAGGCGCGTATCAGCTTCATCAGGCAACTCTTCACCTGTTTGCAAGTTGTACACTTTACTGTTGCCGTTGCTGGATACTTCAATACGCTTGTTATTTTGTATCACGATAACCATGCGCTCTTGGGTTGTAACCAGCCAATCCCGCCCTGGATTACTTAAGTCACGTCCCGTACTGTAGTTTTGCGTCGGCGCGTTGCAGCCCAACATATTAAGCATGGTAGGGGCCAAGTCTTCACTGCTTGCAAAGTCAGCATAAAGCTCAGCGTTGCTGTAAAGATACTTTTCGCCGGATGCGCTGTCTTTGACAACGAATACTTGATATTGCTGTAGTACCGACGGATCAAGCAATAAACTATTCAGTTGTTTACTATCTACAAAGCCTATCGCTAAATTTGTATTACCCGACGTTACGCCCTGCTCAAAATTAGACCAATCTTGACTGAATTGCTGAGTTTGTTTGCCTGCATCAAGTTCGCTGGCATAAATGCCAACTTGTAAACCGAGAGCGGTCGGCAGGTCGAGCAAGATGGGTATTTTTTTACTTAACACTTGATGATAAAGCTCAGGTAACCCGAACAAATAACCACGTTGCGCGTCACGCATGGACGAGCGGTCAGCGTAAAGCGGTATTTTACTGCGTAACTTGGTTTGGCTAGCGAGCTTGGTGACGTCATTATCGACCAGTAGCAAAACTTTTTTCTGAGCCGATACTGAGCAATATAGTGGTGATAACGGGTAGTTAATCAGACTAATTCGATCATCAAACTGCAGTTCTAGTCTTTGCTCGTAGTTGTCTCTATCCAGTAGATCATAACGTGACATCAAGGTTTTTGCTGTCGCGGGGTAAGACAAAGGAAACAAATCATCTTGTTGTACGATAGGGTGATACAAATTAGCATCAGCCCAGATGTGTAGGGCGTGACTAGAAACAAAGCAGACGACAAAAAAGCTACTAATGGGTAAGGCTAATTTACGCTTTTGTAAGCGAGCAACCCTTTTCCATAGTGCATTTGCTAAGACTAACTGTGCAGACAACCAGAATATAAATATGAGGAAGAAGAACGCCCAGCGTTGCCAACTAAATAAGGATATCGCTGTGTTCGCCTCAGTTCTAAGCAATTCGGCTGTTGAAAAACTCAGATGCACAGCATATTTGTTGTACAACAGTGCATCAAATCCAAGCACAGCTAAAGCTACAGCCGCAAGTACTGCGCTGATTGCTTTAACCGTTCTGGCGCTGGGGACCAAATAACAAAGCGGCAGAATGAGTATGATAAAACCAAAGAAAGTCAGAAACCCAATATGACTGATCCAGTTGGACAGTAAATAGGTGAGCCCCAGAGGGGTTTCAGGCGCGGGCGAACTAAATATGTATACACTGGCGATGGCGATCGCCAAAATCATATTTGAAAGCGCAAACCAATGGCCCCAAGTAACTAACTGTGTGACTAATTTACGTCTAGGCGTTTCTGTTAAGATCATGAATTTATCTATTTAGCATTGATACTTTTTAAAAGTACTTGTGTAAACTTATCAGCCATTTCACTGCGCTGACTTGCGTTAACTTGTTGCATAAAAATATTAGTGATGACATTACCCAGCACCATCAGCGATAAATCGCGACTGGTTTGATGCTTTTCTAAAGCGATGATGATGTCGTGCATAACGTCTTCAAATTGGGTGTCTGAATATTTAGAATTTTGAGGCATGTTTTTTCTCGCAAAGATAATGCCGAGATAGTAACAATGGTCTGCTCAAAATGCGAGTAATGCGCAAGGCTGGCAGGTAAATAGTCAATGATAAGCGGTGAATTTGCCTTACACATTAAATCTGGTTTGTGGTTTTTAACCTGCAAATCGCTAACTGAATTAAAGGAGCCAACGTGAGCGCACTCATTCGCCACTTTGTGGTACATCAACTTGCGATAAATGATCAGCAACAGCTGACACTCGTTCCGCGCAACAGCTGTTTCTCTGTGACAGCGGAAATTGAAGATTTAGCCCAGCAAATTAACCATGCTTTTAATACCAAACCAGGTAAAGGGGTAGGTGGGTTTGTCGAACAAGGCGCTGAGCCAGTGCAAGATGAGGACGGTGAAAATGTGCCCGTAAGCCCATTTCAAGATAAACTTAATGCCATGCTGGCCGATCCTGAGCAGTTCGTAGATTTCAGTATACAAAGCAGCGAGATGCTGAAAAAAACCATGACCGACATGGCGAGCATAGAGACTGGTTTTGTGGTCTTTAGCCATTACGAGTTTTTGGCGACCGAATATTTGATGATCGCGATTTTAAATACTAAACAACACGTAGAAATCAACCGTGATTTGGAACTTAGCAGTAGTGATCACCTCGACTTAGCCAAGATGCAGCTCGCAGTGCGGATTGATTTAACTCAGTTATCAACCACACCAGAACAAAGTCGTTATGTCAGTTTTATCAAAGGACGTATGGGCCGCAAAGTCTCAGATTTTTTCATGCACTTCTTGGGCTGTGAAGAGTTAGTTGATATTAAACAGCAAAATAAACAACTACTTAGCTCCGTAGATGATTATTTGGCGTCTGAGCAGATGGACCCAGGTGAAAAACAGGCCACGCGCAAAACTGTATCTGAGTATTACAAAGAAAAGCTCGATGCAGGTGAAGATATTCAACTGAAGGAATTAGCCGACAAACTGCCAAAAGAAGCGGATGGTGATGATTTTTATCAGTTTGTTGCCAACAGTGAAACGCCCATCGAAGAACAATTTCAGGCAGATCGTAGCGCGTTGAAAACCCTAGCGAAATTCAGCGGTCAAGGGGGCGGTATCAGCCTCAGTTTTGAGCGTAATTTATATGGTGAGCGAGTACATTATGATGCAGGCTCTGACACCTTGATGATTAAAGGGATCCCACCAAATCTAAAAGATCAACTGCTCAAAGCACAAAAGTAAGGGTAATTTTGCGTTAATAATACATCTGCTTGATTGCTCAGGCGGGTGTAAACACATGATAAAGTTTTATAGCCGCGATATACTAGGCATCGTCTCAACAAAGGTATTCAGTCTGTTTTATGCAATTATTCGTTAACGATTTAACCGTTATGGATTTCTCTTATTTGTGCCCGAAGCGCGGCATGGTGGGAGAAAGTTGGATAGTCGACGTCATTTTAGATGGCGATTTAAATGAAGAGAGCATGGTGCTCGACTTTTCAAAGGTTAAAAAACAGCTAAAACATCTGATTGATGAATATGTTGATCATAAGTTGTTGATCCCCGTTGAGCACGAATATAGTCATATTTTGCGCGATGAGAAAAACGACCGGGTGAGTGTCGATTTCATGCGCCCCGAGGGGCGTTCACTTCATCTTAATTGCCCATCTGAAGCTTACGCATTTGTGTATTCAAAGCATGTAACCATGTCTTCTGTCAGTCAATATTTAAAGCAAGTCATTGCTACCCACTTGCCTGAAAACGTCGCTGGGATTGAACTAACCCTGCGTGCAGAAGTCATTAATACCCCCTATTACCATTACACCCACGGTTTAAAAAAACACGACGGCAACTGCCAGCGTATTGCCCATGGGCATCGTTCAAAAATCACTATTGTAGAAAATCAGCACGAAAGCCAAGAGTGGCAGCAATATTGGGCTGAACGTTGGTGCGATATTTATGTGGGCTCAAATGAAGACTTAGTCAGCCTTGATAAGGTCAATTTCGTTAAAAGTGACACGGATTTAACCCAGCACTATTTATTTGGCTACGAATCGTCCCAGGGCTGGTTTGAATTAGCGATACCTAAAGCAGAAACTGAAATGGTCGATACGGACACCACAGTTGAATGTTTGGCGCAATACATAGCGGATGAACAAAAACGCCTTGAACCGGAAAGTGATTTTAAGGTTTATGCGTTTGAAGGTGTTGGTAAAGGCGCAATTGCTTATGCATAAGTTCTTTTTTGGTGCCTTTGTTAATTTACTTTTTATGGTCGGTGCCCAAGCTGAAATGTTAGAACTACGGGGCGAGCTAACTCAAGGCAGTTTGCTGCGTGGCAGTGTCCCTGCGGGAAGTGAAATATGGCTCGACGGTAAAACAATTATGATTGGTGACGACGGAAATTTCGCTTTTGGTTTTAGCCGAGACGATAAACTGACTCATCAACTTAAATGGCGTGATCCCCAAGGGAAAAACCATGAAAAAAGCCTTATCTTAATTCCTCGTGAGTATGATATTCAGCGCATTGAGGGTTTACCCAGTAAGATGGTATCGCCGCCTGAAGCAGTACTTACCCGCATCAAACAAGATAACGTACAAGTCGCACAAGCTAGGGCTAAGCGTGATCGGCGAAGTGATTTTGCCCAGAATTTTATCTGGCCTGCTCAAGGGCCTATTAGTGGAGTATACGGCAGTCAGCGCGTGCTCAATGGCCAACCTAAACGTCCCCACTATGGCGTTGATGTGGCCGCACCTACGGGAACCCCAGTATATGCTCCTGCTGATGGCGTAGTAACGCTCTTTGTACCTGATATGTATTATTCTGGCGGTACCATGATTATTGATCATGGTTTAGGGGTGTCTTCGACATTTTTACACCTAAGTAAAGGTCTTGTTACAGTAGGGGACCACATTAAGCAAGGTCAATTGGTCGCTGAAATAGGTGCCACAGGGCGTGTTACCGGGGCTCATTTAGATTGGCGTATGAATTGGATGAATGTGCGATTGGATCCTGCTTTACTCGTGCCCAAACGTTAATTTCAATACAGGCGTATTTGACTCAGGGCATTTAAACTGCCCAAATTATTTTGCATCACACCTGATAACTAATTTCAGGTTCATTTCTCATACCCATGTTGCAATTCGGGCTAAAGCAATGCGCCTTTTCTGCGATAACCTAAGTAATCCATTCATTTAATCCTGCGGTCTTTTTGATGACGGCGGATATTGGTAGCAAAGGTTTGCAGCACACCCAACCGACACAACACAGTCAAACGATTAACCCAGCGTCTCAGGATCTTGAATTCAGCGGACAGCTTAATCGTGCGTCTCACCAAGGTGCTAACTTCGCTTTGCTGTTAGCAAGTTTGCAGCAAGATGTGTTGGCGAGACCCCATGTAGGTAAGGGAAGTGAACCCTCAAACCAACAGGTTGATGACATTCAATCTAACTACCCTGAGATACACCTGCAAACTCATGCACAGGACTGGCCTTTAGCAGATACGACGACGCACATATTACACAGTGATGGTATTCGTGGTGCTCAGTTGTGGTTGGCAATGCACCCACAACCATTATCACTGCATAACGATCCTTTTCATATTGATGACGATATTTATGCAAACTGTAATAGTCATACCCAAACGCGCTATTCACAGACTGAGGCTGAGGCGGGTAATGAAATCGTCGTGGACGAAACGGGTATTTTCGATTTACTTGAGGAAATAGGCCTGCAAATGCAGGCTTAAAAAGCGCAAGCCACAACATTGAGGCTTGCCTTGCGCAGATCGAAATTAACCGTCTTGGTTAATTTTCTGAGTGACTTCTTGCAATACCGCTTCAGCCTGATCCGTCGCTATTTGGCATGTACCTGCATTTTCGTGACCACCACCACCACGCTGTAGGCAGACCTCGCCAATATTGGTATTTGAGCTTTTATTAAGAATGGATTTACCGATAGCCAAAACCACGTTCTGCTTTTGGAAGCCCCACATTTTATGAATAGAAATATTACACTCAGGGAACAGGGCGTAAATCATAAAGCGGTTTGTGGCGTAAATAGGATCTTCGTCTTTTAAATCTAGCACCACTAGGTTGTCTTTAACGGTAGCACAACGTTTTATCTGCTCAATGGCTAAGGGACGATGCTCTTGATAGATTTTGATCCGCTCTTGCACGTCAGGGAGTTGAATAATTTCGTCAACACTTAGGTCAAGACAACAGTCGATAAGCTCCATCATTAGATTATAATTGGAGATGGTGAACTCACGGAAGCGGCCTAAACCGGTACGTGCATCCATCAAGAAGTTCATCAGATCCCAGCCTTGTGGGTCGAGCACTTCTTGTTGATTAAAGTTGGCTGAATCCCCTTTGTCTACGGCGTCCATTAGTTCATCTGAGATCTTCGGAAATTTATTTTTACCACCGTAGTAATCAAACACGACTCGGGCTGCTGAAGGAGCGGCAGGATCGATAACATGATTGTCATGGGCTTTATTACGTACCGTTTCACTGTGGTGATGGTCAAAGCACATATGACAACCTTCAACGTACGGTAGGTTCGTTAAAATATCTCGGGGACCCACTTCAATTTTGCCGTCTTGCATGTCTTTTGGATGAACGAATTTAATGTCGTCAATCATGTCCATATCTTTAAGCAAAGCGGCGCACACTAAGCCATCGAAGTCGCTACGGGTAATTAGTCGAAAAGTACTATTTGACATAATGCTCTCTTGGTTGTGGGTTTGAGTAAACTAAATTGACCTATTCGCCTACTCAATACCGATAATTTTGGCTTACGAGCCAATCTTGGTTTTAAATCAGTCTAAAACGTAACAAAGGATTATTCAAAAAGTAAATCGCTGAAAAGTATTGATATTTAGTCTAACTATTCGTGCAGTTAAATTACTTTAGGGTAAAAATACTGCCAAGTGCTTGCTTATAAAGCACTAATAAAAGTGTTTTTTAAAATTTATTTCAATTTCGATTAAACTTTTTGCTATGCAACAACGACTAACTAAATGACAGCGTAGTGAACTGTCGTATTATCCCTGGGCCGCCTCATGTTTTTCATGTTGCGGCTTTTTCCGTTTTATTGAGTACGTTTTTCCTCGCGTATGGTAAGCAACTCGCACATTGGGCATACCATTTACACTAGCTCTGAAGGCTGACAAAAATAGTAACCTTGACCGTAATCAACCCCCAGTTTTTTGAATGCTTGCATCGTTTTTTTATCTTCGACAAACTCGGCAATCACTTCTTGGTTTGAAGCAATTGCCATGTCACAAATAGATTTTACCGCGGTGAAATCTAAAGGATTATCCATCATGCTGGTGATAAACGAACCGTCGATTTTAATTATTTCTGTTGGTAGTTCTTTAATATATACGTAGGACGAATGGCCGCTACCAAAATCGTCTAAAGCAAAACGACAACCCAGGTTTTTGATGTTATCCATAAACTGGCGGGCCCTTTTAATATTAGTGATGGCTACTGTTTCGGTGATTTCAAAACATAATTTATGCGCGGGTATACAAGCATTTTCAATGGTTTCAATAATAAACCTTTCCAATTCACCGTCATTCAATTTGTCTGCCAGCCCTTTGTTGGAAGAACTGCATTGATGTCTAATATCTCATTGATATTTCTATCGAAGGTAAGAGAGCCGTGTATTTTATCGGTGAGTTTGAGCATCGCCATCGTCGAAGTAAAAAGGTGCGGCGTTGACGTTATTCAATGTTACCAAGTAGGGTTGCAGCATGAGCGTGCCGAGATCCTTATTCCCTCGGCTAAATACTTTATGTACATCTAATCCCAGTGAATAGGTATAGGCGTTATGTGGTTTATCTGTATTGCGGTTGGCTCTGGCTGATGCGTCAATAGACCAGCGGCTATTATCGCCAAAAAGTGTCGAAGCAAAGGATTCAGCCTGAACAAAGAAGCTTGAAAACCATAAACCGAAGGTAAGTATTAAATGATTTTTTGTGAAAATATTAGGCATAAAATTGCACTTTCCTTGGTTAATCTTATTCAGTAACTAATGTGATGGCGGACTAAATAATGACGTCAAATAGCCGTCAGGTGTTTTTAACTTGCTCGGGCCCTGATTTATTTGTGATTATTGGTTTTACTTCGGCGCCGAACCCTAATGGATTTACTTTAACGGCCTGATTGGATTTTTCATATTAGACATAGAGATATATCTTTCTAAGATTTTGACCGTGTCATCACCGGTTTCGTACAACAGAAGAGTCGCGTTTGAAATATCATTACACTTGGATTTACCTTTTACTTATTGCCTTAGGCATATCGTTTGCACTGGGTTATGTGCCATTGTTAATACCAATATTTTATTTTTTATTGAGTGTGATGGCATTTATAGCTTATAAAAATGATAAGCAGGCTGCGATAAAAGGCACCTGGCGAGTGCCAGAAAAAACGCTGCACCTACTGGCCTTAATCGGTGGTTGGCCCGGGGCTATATTTGCTCAACAGCGATTACGGCATAAAACCCAAAAGATGTCCTTCAAGATCTTGTTTTGGTTAACCCTAGGATTAAATCTAACTTTGTTGGCTTGGTTGCACACGAAACCAGGGCAGATGTTATTAAGAGGAATATTTGAGTTTATCAATCGTCTGCTTAAAGTCGTTTTTACTGAGACAAGGACGCTGGACGTTATCGATATATTTACCCATTTCTATAATGGGGCGCAGTTTAGTTGACTAAATTTGACACAAGGTTTTAAGCTTTGCGTGATCAAGAATGATTAACTGGCCATAGTGAACCTCAATAACGGCTTGCTGTTGAAGTTCTTGCAGCAATTTATTTACGGTTTGACGAGAGCTGTGGAGCATTAAGGCTAAGGATTCCTGGGAAATCGATAAACTTGTGCCTCGCTCAATAGGCGCCTGATGCTCTAATCCTTCGGCTAACAAGAGAATGCGTCCGCATAGTTTTCCCTTGAGGGATAAACTGCCGGTTTCGTCGATAAATGCAAATGTGGTGCGAATGCGCTGACATAACAAGCGCATAAAATGGGGGTAAAGATCTGGACGTTGTTTTAACAAGGCCTTGAAATCAACGCTAGATATCTTGAGTAATTCGCAGGGCTCGTCGGCGTGGGCGTCATGTGCTCTAGGGAGCCCGTCAAACAGTGATATTTCCCCAAACCAACTACCTGGCTGCATCCAAGTTAATATTAACTCCTTACCTTCCAGCGTCACGTTGCTGAGGCGAACTCTTCCTGATACCACGCAAAATAAGCCATCACCCAAATCGTGTTTTTGATACACCAATTGTCCTGCGTCTAGCCGTTTTAACTTAGCCGCGGTGACCAATTGCTCAATCACGTCTTGAGGAAGGGATTTAAACCAAGAACTTTGACTAAGGATGGGACGTATCGTATCGAGCTGCATAAGAATTATCGGTTAATTGTCGTATTAGCGACAGTTTGAATGGGGTAGGTAGACTAAGTTGTTGCTTCTAAATTAACAATCAAAAGAAGTAAATATATGCAGTCAGTTAAGCAGCAGGTCAGTGAGCAAGAATGGAAAACCAGAGTCGACTTAGCGGCTGCTTATCGTATGGTTGCACACTACGGTTGGGATGATTTGGTTTTTACCCATATATCAGCTCGTGTGCCGGGTCCTGAACATCATTTTCTGATAAATCCTTACGGCATGATGTTTGATGAAGTGACAGCCTCAAGTCTGGTTAAGGTTGACTTGCAAGGCAATAAGGTTATGACGTCAGATTACGACATTAATCCGGCTGGCTTTGTTATTCACAGTGCGGTGCATGAAGCCCGAGATGATGCCCAATGTGTTATGCATTTGCACACCACAGCAGGTATTGCGGTGTCCACCCAGAAAGGGGGCCTATTGGCGTTAAGCCAGCAGTCTCTGCTTGCTTTGTCATCCTTGTCATACCACGATTACGAAGGGATCGCTTTGAATCCCGATGAGAAAAAACGTTTGGTCGCTGATTTAGGTACAACCAATTTTATGATCCTACGTAATCATGGCTTGTTGACGTGTGCAGATACGATTGCAGATGCGTTTTTAGGTATGTTTATAATGCAGCGTTCATGCGAGATACAACTGCAAGCCCAAGCATCAGGACAGGCGCTAATACCGATTTCAGAACAGATTTTAGCCGGTATTAAAGCTCAAGCAAAACAGGTGACTCGTTCAGCGGGTGGGGCGTTAGCTTGGCCGGGTATTTTACGTAAACTTGATCGGTCTAATCCAGGTTACGATCAATAATGAGCTGCTTTCCAAGTCTTGAGCAGTACCAAAAAAGCGCGAGCTATTGCCAAATAGGTAAGCACCAAATCGCCTATTGGACTGCTCAAGACGCTAGCGCCTTGGATAAAAATGCGCTCTGGTTGGTGATGATCCATGGATTCCCCAGTGCGGCTTGGGATTGGCACAATCAGTGGAAGACGTTACGCAAAGACTATCGTTTGCTCAGCATGGATTTACTGGGTTTAGGCCTATCGGACAAACCGCATAAACATAATTATAGTGTGTTAGAGCAAGCGGATATAGTCGAGGGCTTATTGGCTCACTTAGGCGTGAAAAAAGGTCATATTCTGTGCCATGATTATGGTGATTCAGTTGCCCAAGAGTTGTTAACGCGGCATGTTGATAAACACACTCAATTCGCTATCTTGAGTGTGTTACTTGAACGGCGGATTGTTTGCGGATCATCATCGTCCCCTGTTTACCCAGAAACTGCTTAAAAGTCTAATCGGGCCCTTACTTGCTCGCTTGATGAGTCAAAGTAGTTTACAGGAAAGTTTCCGTAAAATTTTTGGACCTCACAGTCAACCCGTTGCCTCACAGGTGGATATTTTATTCGCCTTGTTAGAGCACAATAGGGGTAAACGCGTGTTGCCAAGTTTATTGGGTTACATAGACGAACGTAAAATACAGTCTTCGCGTTGGTTAACCGCTATGCAAGGTACTGACGTTGCCCAGTGTTTTATTAATGGTATACACGACCCCATATCAGGCCAGCACATGCTGACGCAATTTGAGAAAGTTCTGCCGCAGGCCACGACCCACGCATTAGATGTAGGTCACTACCCGCAACTTGAGGCTCCTCAAAAGGTGACTGAGCTATATCAACGGTTTTTAGCAAGCGTTGATTAATTAATGGTCCCCATCGGCCCACTCATTTCGTACGACAGTTCAGTAAGCCTAGGGCTGTTACCCGCATGTTCATAGCCCTACCAGTAAGTGATTAGACCATTGCTTATTTTCAACAAAAAGTGTCTTTGGGGCATTTCGGTTGTAGCTGCACCGTGGCATACTTGCGCTCTTTTTTTGTCGCGCTGATAGCGCGCTTTAGGGTTTTAATTTCGGGTGAAAGCAATTGAAAATATATTATGAAGATAGTTTGCCCTACGCTGCAGAATTTTTTTCTGAGTTAGGCGACAGCCGAGTTTTTTCCCATAAAGACGTTAATGCAAAACTAGTCGCTGATGCAGATGTGTTATTGGTGCGGTCGACCACAAAAGTCAATGCGCAGTTACTCGATCTCAATCAAAATATCGCATACGTGGGCACAGCAACTGCCGGCACTAATCATTTAGACGAAGAATACTTGCGTAGTCGCGAGTTAGGTATTCATTCTGCTGCAGGTTGTAATGCGGTGGCAGTGGCGGAATATGTACTAAGTGCATTGTTCGTGATGGCACTAGAACATGACTGGCAACTCGTCGATAAAACCGTGGGTATCGTTGGAGCTGGACACGTAGGTACGCGCTTAAGTGCTAAATTGACAGCGTTAGGCATACGTCATTTGTTGTGTGATCCGCCGCTGGCTGACGCTGGCGATCCACGGGATTTTGTCGATATGTCGCAGATTATGCAATGCGATATTATCACTTTGCACGTGCCATTAATTAAGGGCGGCCGCTATAACACTGGCCATATGTTCGATGCCAAGCGTTTAGACGCGTTAAAAGAAACACAATTATTAATTAATGCCTGTCGTGGTGAAGTCATCGATAACAAAGCATTATTAGCGTGCTTTGAGGCCGGCCGAGCACTCAATGTGGTATTAGACGTCTGGGAAAACGAACCGGATATTGATCAAGCACTGGTACCTTACATTGCACTCGCCACAGCGCATATTGCCGGGCACACTGTTGAAGGCAAGGCTAGGGGGACTGAAATGCTATATCAGCAAGTCTGCGGGCAATTTGGTTTTACGGCGACGAAAAAATTAAGTGATTATTTGCCCGTCCCGCAACCGGATCGTCTTTATGTGGATGAAACTCTGCGTGGACAAGCACTACTGAGTGCTTTAGTGCTGAGCGTGTACGATATTCGTAACGATTCAAAACAGTTCAAAGAAAGTATTCATTTGCCTGATCAGTTTAGATATATCCGAAAAAACTATTCTATTCGAAGAGAATTCGCTGCACTTAGCGTAAATACTGGAAATAATCCCGGATCAGAGGCAATCTACGCACTCGGATTCAACCGTAAATAATATACATAAATAATCATTCACTTTTTAGGAGTTACGCTACATGTCTCGGTCTTTTGATGTCGCTGTGTTGGGTGCTACAGGTTTAGTAGGACAACATATGATAGAAATTCTTCAGCAACGAGGATTTCCAGTCAATAAACTTTACCCACTAGCGAGCTCACGCTCAGCGGGTGGTACGGTGACGTTTAAGGGTGAAGAGATTACTGTGTTAGACGCAGATACCTTTGACTGGAGTTTAGTGCAACTCGGTTTCTTCTCAGCGGGCGGCAGTGTGTCTGAAAAGTTTGCCCCGATTGCCGCTGAAGCAGGTTGTGTGGTTATCGACAATACATCCCATTATCGCTATGAACCTGATATTCCACTCGTGGTGCCGGAAGTAAATCCGCACGCATTGGCTGATTTTCGTAATCGCAACATCATTGCTAACCCTAATTGTTCAACCATTCAGATGATGGTTGCGCTCAAACCTATACACGACGCGGTAGGAATTGAGCGTATCAATGTGTGTACCTATCAGTCGGTATCAGGGGGCGGTAAAGAGTCGATGGATGAACTCGCTAAGCAAACAGCGGCATTATTAAACGGCCTTGAAGCTAAACCTGAAGCGTTTAGTCGCCAGATCGCCTTTAACGTTATCCCGCAAATTGATGTGTTTTTAGATAACGACTACACCAAAGAAGAAATGAAAATGGTCTGGGAAACCCAGAAAATTTTAGGTGATGAGAGCATTCGCGTAAACGCTACGGCTGTGCGGGTTCCTGTGTTTTATGGGCACGGTGAAGCGATACATATTGAAACTCGCACACCCATTGATGCACAAGATGCCAAAGCATTATTAGCCAATGCCCCCGGGATAGTATTGAAATCTGAACCGAGTGAATTTCCTACCCAAGTAGGTGATGCAAGTGGCAAGGACGAGGTTTTTGTTGGCCGAGTTCGCAACGATATTAGCCATCCTAATGGTTTAAATATGTGGGTTGTATCAGACAATGTACGTAAGGGTGCAGCTACTAACAGTATTCAAATAGCTGAAGTTTTAATTCGCGATTATATGTAATCGTAAAATACCTTCACATCAACCCACAGGATGCACACTCGCACCCTGTGGGTTGATTGTTTGTAGGCTCATTGTTTGTCAAACAATGCCGATACTATTTGATAGCGCAATATTAAATCATTAGGCATTTGCAGGTTTTTATCTGTCACGCGCAGAGCTATCAAAGACCAAAAATACCTTTCTAGATCATCTTAACCTTCTGGTTTATAGTAAGATACGCTGGCTTTAGCCCACGCAAGTTATGAATTTATGGAATACTTTTTGCTGTTTTATTCAAGTGCGTGTATCGATAAATAATAATGACGTTGTAAATAACCTCATGACAGCTTATTTACCCCAATTTTGAGGCATAAAGGATCAATGAATTTGCGAACGCTAGCCCTATTGCTTGTAGCGAGCCTCAGTTTAACTTTCTCTTTTGGCCTGCAATCGGCCGATTTTCAGCAAGTACGGATTAAAGGCCCTAAAAGTGCGGACTCTGATTATTCGGGGCAAACCTATGGTCCTATCACTGCAGCCGACACGCTTTGGCGCATCGCCAGTCAATCTCGTCAGAATAAAAGCCAGTCTATTTATCAGGTTATGTTTGCAACTTATGAGCTTAACCCTGATGCTTTCGAACGCAATAACATCAATTTACTTAGAGATGGGGCTGTCCTGCGCTTACCAGCCACACGATATATTGGCCGAGTAAATGAAGGGCAAGCCATTGCTAAGGTTCGGTATGATAATCAATTACTTAATTTGGGCGGTGAAGGTTCAGATCCTAACGTTAATAATGGCACCAGTAAAAAATTAGCCAGTAAAGACGATTTAGCTGAAACCAAAGAGGTCATTGAAAAGCGCCTTGGTGCAATCGATGAGGAACAAAATCGCCAATTCCAAGAAATACGGCAGCAATTTGCCGAGTCAATTCTCAGTGTACAAAGTATCTTAAATGAAAATCAGCGAGTATTCGAAAGCCTTGATTCGGTTAATAAAGATTTGGCTGAAATTCGCAGTCAAGAAACATTGCGTGATGAGCAGATGTTACAAATGGGCAAGAGCATCGAAGAGTTGCTTGCCAAGTCTCGTCAAGAAGAAGCTGACGCGTTAGCCAAGCAGCAAGCTGGTGGATTCACTGATTGGTTAATGAAGCCCCTGACTTTAATTATTTCTTCGATATTGATTTCATTATTGATACTGGGTGGTTTTGCGTATTGGTTGGTTAAACGTAAGAAACCGGCGGAGATGGATCTTGATTTACTCGCTAACAAAGATGAACCTGCAGATACCTATGTCGCCAGTGAAATGGACGATCTTTCTGATGCCCTCAGTGAAGAATTAAGCTCTGAATTAGATGACGACAACTTATTTGGTGAGCAGGATGTACCGGATGATGTGTTGGCGGAAGAGCTCAAAGAGTCTTTTGATGAAAACAAAGAAGAGTTTGATGATCTGGGCGACGATATGTTGGTGCCAGATAGCGAACTTAACCCCACTGAAGATTTTGAAGCAGGCAGCGATGAGCTTGATCAAGACGACTTAGACAATCTATTCGAAGATGAAGATGATCTGCTCGCTGAAATCGATGAGGAGATGGACAGCATCAACTTGTCTGATGATGCTAACCAAGAAACATCAGCAGATACCCAAGATGAAGATGTTGCTGTTAAAGACGAAGCTGCGGAAGCGCAAGATGTAGACCTTGATGAGGACGACTTCGATTTAGAGAACATCGAGACAACCACCTCGAATGAAGACAGTATAGATACGGAAACTGCTCAGGATTTAGGCAAGGTTGCTCCAGAGGAAGAAGTCGAACCGCAGGCAGAAATGGCGCCTGAACTGCCCCTTGATAGCGCTGATATGTCTCCTGTGGAAGATGCGGATGCACAGCCAGAAATCAGTATTGATGATTTATTGGTTGATCCCAAACCTGAGCTACCAGCGTCGTCTGAAGTGAATGCAGACGATCCCATCAATGAAGATATGCTGCAGCAACTCGATAAAGAGATTGCATCTCAAAGTGAAGAGTTAGACAACTTAACCAGTAATCTTATCGACGAGCTTGAGCAAGTTGAAATGATGCAAGGGATGTTGCCAGAAGGTGACGAAGAGTCAGAGCCAGAATTTACCGGAACCCCTCAACACGATATCCAGCAATTGGATAAAATCACCGAAGATTTAGGGGATATTTTTGATGAGGATGAAGACAGTAATATTGAGTTTGAGCCAAGGGATGACATAGCCTTAGCCGAGGACACTGGCGGCACCTCAGGGGGAAATGAAAGCGAGAGCCTAGTATCCGAAGCTGAAGAGGAAGCAGAAACACCTGAGCAAGACGAGCCTGCCAGCGATGAACAAGAAAATGACATTTCAGCGCTCGGCGATAGCGAGAATTTGCTATCAGAGCTTGCAGATGAAGATGAAACCGCGGCCTTTGAGCAAGGCACGTCTGCCCCTGATGAGCCAGAAGATGCGACTTCAGCGCTAGACGATAACGAGAATTTGCCGTCGGAGCCTGAGGGTGAAGATGAAACTGCGGCCTTTGAGCAAGATACGTCTGCCCCTGATGAGCCAGAAGATGAGACTTCAGCGCTAGATGATAACGAGAATTTGCCGTCGGAGCCTGAGGGTGAAGATGAAACCGCGGCCTTTGAGCAAGACTCGTCTGCCCCTGATGAGCCAGATGATGAGACTTCAGCGCTAGACGATAACGATAATTTGCCGTCGGAGCCTGAGGGTGAAGATGAAACCGCGGCCTTTGAGCAAGATACGTCTGCCCCTGATGAGCCAGAAGATGCGACTTCAGCGCTAGACGATAACGAGAATTTGCCGTCTGAGCCTGAGGGTGAAGATGAAACTGCGGCCTTTGAGCAAGATACGTCTGCCCCTGATGAGCCAGAAGATGAGACTTCAGCGCTAGACGATAACGAGAATTTGCCGTCGGAGCCTGAGGGTGAAGATGAAACTGCGACCTCTAAGCAAGGCACGTCAGAAACCGATGAGCAAGAAGATGACATTTCAGCACTCGGCGATAGTGATAATTTGCCATCAGAGCTTGCGGGTGAAAATGAAACTGCGGCCTTTGAGCAAGATACGTCTGCCCCTGATGAGCAAGAAGATGAGACTTCAGCGCTAGATGATAACGAGAATTTGCCGTCGGAGCCTGCAGATGAAGATGAAACCGCGGCCTTTGAGCAAGACTCGTCTGCCACTGATGAGCCAGAAGATGAGACTTCAGCGCTAGATGATAACGAGAATTTGCCGTCGGAGCCTGAGGGTGAAGATGAAACTGCGGCCTCTAAGCAAGGCACGTCAGAAACCGATGAGCAAGAAGATGACATTTCAGCGCTCGGCGATAGTGAGAATTTGCCGTCGGAGCCTGCAGATGAAGATGAAACAGCGGCCTTTGAGCAAGACTCGTCTGCCACTGATGAGCCAGAAGACGACATTTCAACTGAAGAGGCTAACGATAGCCTAGCTGCAGAGCTTGCGGGTGAGGAAGAAGCCGCAACGTCTGAGCATGATACGCCAGTCATAGATGAACAAGAAAGCGACACTTCAACTGAAGAGGCTAACGAGAGCCTAGCCTCAGAGCTTACGGGTGAGGACGATAGCGCAACGTCTGGGCAGGACACGCATGTAATTGATGAGCAAGGTGCAGACTCATCAGCAGTAGACGCTAAGGATAATTTAGCCTCAGAGCCTGAAGTTGAGGATGACGCTGGCGCTTCTGAGTTCGACATAGAAGATGATGATCTTGAGTTTATTTCACAGGACAATTCTCAGATAACGGATGATGCGCTAGAGCAGGCATTAGCCGAGTTTGACAATGAACCGACGGATCAGGCTGATATCCCACCAGAGTTTGAGGATGCGAAGGACGAATCGGCAAAAAGCGAGCTTGATTTAGCAGATATTAATGCGTTGGCTGATTTTGACGACGACGAATTGGAAAATGCGTTACAAAATTTTGTTTTAGACGATGAAAAAACGAATGATGGTCAATCACCTACGTCTTCCGCCGCGCCAAAAAACGAGGAGTTAGATGACTTTCCAGAGCTTGGGGATTGGCTAAACGATGTTGACGACGATGATAAAGAGGTCTTTGAAGACCTAGCGTCGGCTTCTTTTGATGACATGTTGCAAAGTTTGGATGATGATCTAGACGACGATTTAGCACAAAATTTAAGTGCTGAGGCTGGTCAATCAGCGAATAAGCAAGCAGGGAAAGACATTGATGGTGCAGTGGATATCGCCACCTTATTGCAAGAGAGTGATCTGGATGATACTGACGAACAAGATAGTGACTTCTTAGATGTTGATGATTTGCTTAATGATAGTCTCACTGCTGACCCATTGCCCGAAAAAGCCTTAGATCTGGACTCTGTGATGGGCGAGTTTTCTGGTGCACAAGGTGATGTGGATCACGTGGATGTGGATAGTGATGATGGTTTTGGCGCTAAGCTTGATTTAGCGCATGCCTATATTGAAATAGGCGAAACGGAATCAGCCACTGAGCTGTTGGAAGAAATTATTGAGTACGGACATCCGCCGCAATCAGATGAGGCAAAGCGGGTTCTCGCCAGTTTAACTGGGGAAGCCTAAGGTGATGAACAAAGGTTGAGTGGTTTTTAGTGTAATCTTGTTGTCACGGCAGGCAGCAATATCGTCATACAAACATTTTTTACAGATTGATTAAAAGTCGGTTAGTATTTGTTAAAAAATTGAGGTGTTAGTGAGTAAAATCAACCTAAGTATATTGCTGAGCATAATGAGTTCTATGAGTTATGCCGGTAACATAGAGGTCACGGTTGTGGATAAACAACAAAATGCCTTGCCTAACGTTGTTGTTTATTTAATACCTAATGGGCAGTCTCCACTTGCTTCTGCCGATAGCATTTCCATTATGGATCAGGTCAATACTCAGTTCCATCCGCATATCCTTGCAGTACAACGCAATACACAGGTTAGCTTCCCTAATTCTGATTCAATTCAACATCATGTTTACTCGTTTTCAGCGGCCAAAGTATTTGAACTTGAGTTATATAAAGGGTTGCGAGCTAACCCGCTGATGTTTGAGAAGGCCGGGGTGGTTGAACTCGGCTGCAATGTGCATGATTGGATGCTTGGTTATATTTATGTTGTGGATACCCCATACTTTTCTCAAACGGATGCATTAGGTAAGGCCAGTGTGACATTACCCGATGGCGAATACGCACTAAATGCGTGGCACTCGCGTATTAGTGATAAGCCGGAGTCATTTTACCTTAAGGTGTCTATTCAAGGTGATAAGCAGGTAACAATGACAGTGCCATCGGCTTTGCTTCCAGACGTAAATGCCTATGAAAACAGTGATAATGAATTCGGTGATTATGAGTAACGGTAAAACGTTTTTGAAGACATCCTTACAAATGCGAATGTCTTTTATTTTCCTTTTGTTACTGACCATCATCGTGCTCGTCACCTTGTATTTTGTGCAGCGCGCAACGTATAAACATTCAAGTGCTCAATTACTCAGTCACATACAAACATCGGCGAGTGTCGTGCGGGATAACTTGCAAAACCGCGCTAATGCTTTAGATAATGGCATGAACACGTTAGCGAAAGACTTTAGTATTAAGCAGCTGATTGCCACCGCGGAAGATGATCAACATTCGTTACAGTCAGCGATGATGAACTACCAAAGTCGTTTGGGCGCTGATATTTATTGGGTCTTAGGCCCGGATCTTTCGCTTTTGGTCAGTTCGTCCGACGCCTCACATAGCAGCATAAATGCGCCACTCTTTTCCACTCCTGAGCTCCATTGGTATGAATACCAAGGGCAGTACTATCTTATGCGCGCGACAGCCGTGCGTTTTGTGGAAAACTCTACGCAAATAAATGCTTGGGTTGTCATGGGCGTCAAAGCCAAAAATTTATTTTCTCAACACTTAGTTGATCTGACAAATATGCAAATCTCGCTTATTAGTGTAGATAAAGGGTTATTACTGGGGGCGACTCAAGGCACACCATTTAGCGATAACGCCATGTTGAGTAAAATAGCGCTCGCTCAGGGATTACATCGACTATCACTGTCATCGGCCAATATTATATACAGCGCAGTAGAAATGGGAGCCTGGAACAATACTGCTGTTTTCGCGATTTTATCAACTGATGAAGATGACGCGTTTCTCTCGAGCCAAAGTTTAATCGGACAATTAGTCTTCATTTTATTAGCGGCGGCGGCACTGGCTTTAATTGGCGCAACGTTATTGTCCAGAGAAGTAACCAAACCCCTGCATCAACTGATTGGTGCCGCCCGCAGAATGCGTGCTGGCGAGTATGTAGAGACTTTTCCTAGTGCTAACACTTTAGAAGTAGAAAGCCTGTCTAGTGCGTTTGGGGAAATGCAACAGGGTATTAAAGACAGAGAAGAGCAGATCCATCATTTAGCTTACTTTGATGAGCTAACGAATATACCCAATAGGATCCAATTTTCTAACCACATCAGTGACATGATCAGTCAGAAACCTGATTGTCAGTTAATGGTGTTAATGTTCGATGTAGACAGGTTCAAAGACATAAACGATACCTTGGGCCATGATCTAGGTGATGAATTGTTAATTGCAATTGCTAGGCGTTTGCATAATTACGCTCACAACAGCGGTTTTTGCGCACGACTCGGTGGGGATGAATACGCACTGGTGTGTCATCAAACACCAGATTTAAGTCCTGAAGATGCCGCTTACCAGCTAAGCCAAGTGTTTGAGCAAGCATTTAAAATTGAGAATGTGGTGTTGGATGTCGATTGTTCCATTGGTATTGCGCTTTATCCCCAACATGCTCAATCTTTGCAGGGTTTAATGCAGTGTGCGGACATCGCCATGTATAGCTGTAAAGATCAGCACAATCACTTTGCACTCTACAGCAAAGCGTTAAATAAACATTCAGTGGTACGGCTAAGCTTGATGTCAGAGCTCAAAGGCGCATTGGCTGAAGGACAACTTGAATTGCATTATCAGCCAAAGTTGTCCATTGACAAGGGAGAAATCGAAACCCTCGAATGCCTTATTCGCTGGTATCACCCAGTGCATGGCTTTGTCCCGCCAGATGATTTTATTCCCTTAGCTGAGCAAACAGGGGCAATTCGTCATGTGACGCAATGGGCGTTAAGAACCGCTTGCCAGCAGCTGAAAAATTGGCGTAATGATGGTTATCATTTTGGCGTTGCCGTCAATATTTCGGCCATTGATTTAGTTGATATGTCACTGCCGTCAAGTATTGCTGAGTTACTCCGTGAGTTTGATATTCCCGCCAGTGCGTTAACCATGGAAGTCACTGAAAGCGCAGTGATGAGTGATGCAAAAAATGCTCTTAAGGCATTAAATACCTTAAGGACCATGGGTATTAGCTTGTCTATTGATGATTTTGGAACGGGATATTCGTCCATGGCCCAGTTAAAAAAAATGCCCGTCGATGAACTCAAAATTGATAAAGCATTTGTACTTGACTTAGCACAAAATCAAGAAGACAGGGTGATGGTTAAAACCTTAGTGAGCTTAGCGCAAAATTTAGGCTTAACGACGGTTGCTGAAGGAGTAGAGGACTTAGCGACCCTGGAGTTTCTGCGTGAAGTCGGTTGTACCAAAGCCCAGGGCTACTATTTGACAAAAGCGCTGCCCGCTGAGGCATTAACGCTTTGGTATGAGAACTTTTCCCGGAATGGCTTAGCTTCATGAGCAAGGTGTTATTTAGCCGAATAACATTAGGATTTTTAGCGTTATTGATGGGGCAATCCGCGCTGAATGCGCAACAAGTTAGCGGACTGGTTCAAGTGAATCTTGTTAAAGCCGACGACTTAACACCTTGGTTGGAACGGGGCACGGGGATCCTTGCCTATCAAAATGACAGTTTGAACTTGCAGCAAAGCTTGCTGAACGTGCAAGGAAAACTTGCCTCTAGCGTGTCTTATAACGTTGTTGCAAATGTATATCAACAGGGTGAGCAACATCTGGGTGTAACGCAGGCTGTTATCCGCTACAAACCGCTTTCCAATAGTCATACGCGTTTTAAAGCCAGAGGCGGGTTCTTTTATCCTCGCATGTCATTAGAAAATGTCGATATCGGTTGGTTATCTCCTTACACTTATACGCAATCTGCTATTAACAGTTGGATTGGCGAGGAGCTGCGCGTCGCAGGTGTTGAGGCATCGTTATATAGTGCCGGACGAAGCAGGCGTAGTCCATTATCCTGGGAGGTAACAGGCGGTTTATTTAAAGGTAATGACACCTTAGGCACAGTGCTTAGTTGGCGTGGGTTCGCTATGCACGACCGGCAAAGTCTACACAACGACAGGGTGAACTTCGCTGACTATCCCTCGGTAAATGATCCCAACGGTATTTTTCACCCTTCCTATGTTGAACCGTTCCATGAACTAGACGGCCGCATCGGCTTTTATCTGGGAACGCACCTTAGTTATTATCAACGTACTCAGCTGCGTTATTACTTTTATGATAATCAAGCAGATCCAAATGTGGTGAATCATCAGCGTTTATATGCATGGCGGACAAAATTTCATTCATTGGCGTTCTCCCATGATTTCACATCGGATGCTAGGCTGATTGCTCAGTGGTTAACAGGCAGCAGCGCCATGGGGCAACGCTTTGTTTATATTAACTTTGACGCCTGGTATCTAATGTATAGCCATAAGTTCGCAGCACACCGAATAAGCCTACGGTATGATGACTTCAAAGTACGCGAGGACGATATATTCCCTATGGATATGAACAACTCCAATGGCAGGGGGGTAACGCTCGCGTGGCGCTATACTATCAATGCCAATTGGCAGCTCGGATTAGAACAACATGTTAATCGTAACCAAGCCGATATTCGTTCGACCTTAGGTGAATCCCCGCAACAAGATCAGCAGCAAACATTAGCGGTAGTGCAGTTTAGGTGGCGTTGAGTATTCTATTCAATGTAATAGGTACAAAAACGGCAACCTAAGTTGCCGTTTTTTTTGAACGTTTTTTTATCGCTGGTCGTTTAGAAGAACGTATAAACTATGGTGGCAGCTGTCTGGGTATCAAGTTTTTCTGTATCCTCTGTCACGTTCGAGTTGTGATCGAAGGTCAAAGAAAGCTTCATGGACAAAGAGCTGTTTATTTTAGCTGACAAGGACGTTTCTGATTTAGATTTAGTATTGTCTTCACCCACCTCAGTACTCATTATCTGCTTGAATGTTGCCGTATCAGATATTTTCCAATTGAAGCCTAGTGCGCCACGAACAATGAAGCTGTCTGCATCTTCACCTTCGGCGGTTTCAGCAAATGAATAACCTGGACCTACACTGTATTCAAATTTGGTGGTTTCATTGTCCCACAACTTTTGGCTCCAACCCGCCGCAACGGTTGATTGATAGTTAAAGCTACTGAAACGGTCATCTTCATATGACGCGAAGGCGAACAAACGATGATCAGGGTTGGCTAGCTTGTAATTACCTTGACCAGATAAGAAATACTTTTGTGCCGTAGTTTGTGACTCGCTGCTGCCGTCAGCTAGGGTCACATCGTCTTTTTTATATAGGCCTTCTATCAAGAAATCGTTACTCCATTGTTCCAGTTCATGGTGGGCCGCAAGCTTAGCTTTGATGGACGTGGTCTCAGTGTTGCCTGACGTCGCGATAAAGCCAAATTCACCATCCATTGTGAATGGTTTGACTTCTTCTTGAGCAAAAGCATTTCCGGTTAACAGAATTCCGGCGACAACGAGCGTTTTTTTCATAAAATATCCTTGATTTGAAAGTTAAATATTAATTTTGTTAAGGCAATGGCGAATTAAAAAAATTGGTAAACGAGGGTGACGGCAGTTTCCGTATCTAAGCTCTCTTGGCTAATTTCCGCGTTGCTATTGTGTTCCATAATAAATGACAGCTTCATGGCCAGTGAGCCAAATATCTTGGTAGACAGAGATGTTTCCGATTTGGTTTTTGTATATTCAGGATCCGATTCTGTACTGATAAACTGGCGAAACTGGGCGGATTTTGAAATTTCCAATGTGTATTCAAGTGCCGCTCTTAAGATCACCCCTTGAAGGTCGTCATTCTGTTCATCATCGCTTGCTTCTGCGAGGGCATAACCCGGCCCCACGCTATATTTAAACTCACTGAATTCGTCTCGCCATAGGCGTTCGCTCCAACCGCTGGCAACTAGAGTTTGATAATCATAGATATCGAAGCGGTCGTTTTCATATTCGGCGTATATAAATATACGTTCGTCGGGGGAAGCAAGCTTGAAATCAATCTGGGTTGAAATGAAATTCTTCTGGGCGGTAGTCACATTCTGCGCTTGGCCGTCATCCGCTTCTTTTGAGGTTTTGTAACGGGTATTCGCAATCGCCTGATAACTCCATTTTTCAAGTTCGTGGCTGATATTAAACTTTGCGTTAATGCTAGATGAATTGGTGTTACCTTTGTTATACAGGTAACCCAACTCACCTGTAGCTGAAATGTTGCTACCTGAATCGGGAAGCGCCCCCGTGCTGTCAGACATATAGAGAGAACGCATAATGTTTATTTGTGCATGGCAGGGGAAACACAGAGCCAGCAAAATTAGGTATCTGAGCATTATTCTTCGAAACATGATGGGTAGATAAAAGGCAATGCAGCGCAGTATAGCTAACTGAATTGTTAAATGCATCTCTAAACCCGCCTCAAAACGCATACTTTCGGCTATTTGGACGCGATCTACCGTAGTTCATCGTACGGTATTCAAATAAACTTCCCAAGGACTATTATTGCGACGTTCGACTACCTCCAATATCTTGTTGTCCAAACGCAATATGGCAGTTAAAAATAGCTTAAACTGCACTATTTTAAACCGCTGGAACATAATGCTCATTCACGGGAACTAAGGCTGTTCTTATTAGCCATAACTGACGAATGTTTAACTAGGTGATTATTTTTCATGTTGCATACTTTGCCAGATGCGCGTCATAGCCCGACTACTTTGATTCGTTTAGCATACGATACCTTTGGTGCACGAACCAACGTCCCGCTATTCCTGATAATGGGCTTAGGTGCTCAACGTATCTTTTGGGAAGACGGGTTTTGTCAGTTACTTGCAGAACGCGGGTTCTGGGTGATTCGGTTTGACAATAGAGACGCTGGTGAAAGCACATCTATCGCCGATAAGCTTACCCCAAGTTTACTGCAACTTGCTGCTAGTGGATTGTTTGGTGCTCACGTACCTATCCCCTACACATTGCTTGATATGGCAGATGATGTTGTTAACTTAATGGCGCGTTTAAATGTGCCAAAGGCACATATTGTTGGCGCGTCTATGGGGGGCATGATAGCGCAGATGTTGGCTATTCATCACCCGCAAAAAGTTTTGAGTTTAACGTCTATTATGTCCAGTAACGGAAATAAAAATCTGCACAAACCCACAACTGAAGTTTTGCGCAAACTTCTCAAGCCTATGCCAAAGGAAAGAGATACGTGTATTGCTAGAGGAATCGATTTTTGGCGTACCTTGCATGGGCACTTTTATAGCTTCGACTTTTTGCAGACGTCGAAATTAATGAATCAAGCGTTCGATAGAGGGCTTAACCCCCAAGGTGTGCTGCGTCAGTTTGCTGCTATCTTGGCTGCAAAAGACCGAACATTGGCCTTAAGTCAGCTCATGTTACCTACTTTGGTAATACACGGTGATGCAGATCCTATGCTGCCTGTCAGTAATGCGTATGCTACTGCTAATGCCATTCCCGGTGCGAAACTAGGTATCCATAGCGGGATGGGTCATACCCTGCCATTTCAATTATGGCCAGTAATTATCGATGATATTGCCGAACTCGCCTTGTCGGCAAGTGACTTGAATCGTAAATACGACGGGCTAAAGCAGGTCCGCTAATGGCGCTAATCCAGTAAATCACCTTGGATGGGTCCGATTGTTATGCTTGATTCCTGGCTGCGTTTGCGCGCGAATGCCCGTTTTTTTCGCAGTGCGCAGGCTTTGACAATTTTGCTTTTAACCTGATCATCTAGATTCACCCAATGTAATCGCTCTTCTCTTGAGCGATAGCAGCCTAAACAATATCCGCGATAACCCGATTGGCATACACCAATACAAGGGCTTTCTATGTGGAATATTTCGAGTTGCTGCACGGGGAAACCTCAATTGGTCAACTGCTCAAAGTTTACGTCGAGCCGAGCGAAAATGGTACTGCTAACGATTAAGGGCTATTTGCCTCTGATTTGCCCGTGGGTAAAAAAAAGCCAACTAAGATGATCGATCTCAGTTGGCTTTCGTGGCGTTATTTAGTGGCTTCTAACAATCGTCGGTATTACCAGATTTTAACGCGATCTTCCGGCTTCAAATACATCTTGTCGCCTTCTTTCACGTCGAATGCTTGATAAAAAGCGTCCACGTTGCCGACTATACCGTTAACGCGATATTCGCCAGGAGAGTGGGGGTCGCTAAGCAAACGGGCGCGCAGTGCATCTTCACGCATTTTGCTACGCCAGACTTGAGCGTAACCCATAAAGAAACGTTGATTACCTGTTAGGCCGTCAATGACTTTACCTTCCTCATTCCCAAGGGATAGGTGATAAGCCTTATAGCCAATGGTTACGCCCGCCAAATCACCAATATTCTCACCTAGGGTCAGTTCACCGTTAACATGTTGACCAGGGATAGGTTCGAAAGCATCAAATTGAGCAACCAGTTTCTTGCCCAAAATATCAAACGCGCTGCGGTCTTCATCACTCCACCAACTACGCAAGTTGCCTTTGCCATCGTATTTAGAGCCTTGATCATCAAAGCCGTGACCAATCTCGTGACCGATAACCGCACCGATGGCGCCGTAGTTAACGGCATCGTCTGCGGTCATATCGAAAAACGGAGATTGTAAAATACCGGCTGGGAAAACAATTTCGTTGCGCACTGGGCTGTAGTAGGCATTAATCGTTTGCGGTGTCATGCCCCAATCGGCCTTATCAACGGGCTTGCCAATTTTAGCTACATCCACTGCGTGATCAAACTCGAAGTAGCGAATGTAATTACCCACTAAATCATCTGCTTTAATTGTTAAATCATCATAGCTGCGCCATTTATCTGGGTAGCCGATTTTTGGGGTGAATTGTGCTAGTTTTTCCCGAGCAGCTTTTTTGGTTTCCGGCGTCATCCAATCTAATTGGTCAATGCTTTCGCCGTAGGCTTTGGTTAGGTTCTTTACCAGCTCGTCCATTTTTTGTTTCGCTTCAGGAGTAAAGTGACGCTCAACATACTGTTGACCCAGTACTTCACCTAATACGCTGCTGGTTGCTGCGACTGCACGCTTCCAGCGAGGCTGCTGTTCCGGAATACCATTGAGTGTTTTTGAGTGAAAGTCAAAATGTAGGTTAACTAGTTCTTCATTTAAACGTGACGCGTACGCATCGACGAGATTGTATGTAAGGTAGTTTTTCCATACTTGTACGTCATGATTGGCGTAAATTTCACCCACTGCTTCAAAGTACGGCATGTTGCGAACTATGATATCTTTCGCACCGTCTACACCACTCGCTTTGGCGTAAGCCTGCCAATCAAAGCTACTGCCCATAAGGGCGGACACTTGCTCAGCACTGCGTTTGTTGTAATTCTTTTCTGCGTCTCGACTTTCCACACGTGAAATATGTTTAGATGCTATGTCTTTTTCCAAGTCCATCAAATCACTGGCGGCTTGCTCAGGATTAGTGACCCCCGCTGTGCTTAATAGATCTGCCATATATTGCTGAGTTGCTTGACGAAACTTGACGAATTTTTCGTCGTCTTTGCTGTAATAATCGCGATCCGGTAGAGTCAAGCCGCCTTGTACTAAATACATACCCACCACATCAGGATTTTTTGCATCAGGAGATACGTAAAAGTTAAAAATCCCGCCAATACCCTTGGTATACAGCTCACCAAACTTAGCTGACACTTGTTTCATGTCATTGATGTTTTTGATGCTATCCAGCTCAGCTTGTAAAGGAGAAAGCCCGAGCTCATTGGCACGCTCAACGTTCATGTAACTGTTGTACATGTCGCCTAATTTTTGCGTGTTAGAGCCAGATTTCGCATCGGTATCAGCGGCTTCTTGGATAAGGGTCTTAAGGTTTTCTTGGGTGTTATCGTATAAAACGTTGAATACACCGTAAGTTGATTTGTCGCCAGGAATTTCAGTACTTTCTAACCAGTTACCATTTACATGGCGGAACAAATCGTCTTGGGGACGAACTGTTTCATCAACAGCCGTTAAATCGATACCTGAGAGCTCTGGGGCTTTTTTAGTCGCGACTTTAGTGATGTCTTGTTTGGTTTCTGATGTCTTCTCTGGCGCTGGGCTACAGGCGCTTAGACCTAAAGCAATGCACACACTCATTGCCACTATTGATAACTTTTTCATATTTTTCCTTGTGAAGCGATGATACACATTTATGCCTAAAGTACCGTTAGGGAGGTGTACTCACTTTCATTCTGTCGTTTAGGCAGCCAGCAGTCTAATGACAACTCAAGGTAAGTGCAAAACCCTTGCGTGAATAAGTGTGAAAATTTGTAACCTAGGTGATTTAGCAGACAATCTAGGCATTTCAACGTATTTTACCGAGATAAAGCTAATATTTTCTGATGGGCGGGCAATAAAAAAGGGCCTGATAGACCCTTTTTTTTATACAGCGTGGAAGTTGTTAAGTAATAATTACTTTTTCTTCTTCGCTTTTGGGTTAGGTAAATCCGTAATGCTACCTTCGTACATTTCTGCGGCTAAACCGATAGACTCATTCAATGTAGGGTGAGCATGAATAGTTAATGCAATATCTTCTGCATCGGCGCCCATTTCAATCGCTAAACCGATTTCACCTAGCATTTCACCAGCATTGGTTCCCACAATCGCACCACCTATTACACGGTGAGTGTCTTTGTCAAAAATTAGCTTAGTCATACCGTTGGTTGCAGCTGACGCAATTGCGCGGCCAGAAGCAGCCCAAGGGAAGCTGGCTGTTTCATAGCTAACGCCCTGTTCTTTGGCTTCTTTCTCGGTCAAACCAACCCATGCCATTTCTGGCTCAGTGTAGGCAACAGATGGAATGCATTTAGGATCGAAGTAGTGCTTCATACCAGAGATAACTTCGGCAGCAACATGGCCTTCATGAACCGCTTTATGCGCAAGCATGGGCTGACCAACCAAATCACCGATAGCAAAAATATTGCTTACGTTGGTGCGCATTTGCTTGTCAACATTGATAAAGCCACGCTCATCAACGGTTACGCCTGCCTTGTCAGCATCAACTAACTTACCGTTAGGACGACGACCCACAGCCACTAATACTTTATCGTATTTAACCGGCTCTGCTGGGGCTTGTTTACCTTCAAAGGTTACATACAAACCGTCATCTTTTGCTTCAACCCCAGTGACTTTGGTTTCAAGCATGATGTTGAATTTGTCTTTAACGGTTTTTTGGTAAACTTTAACGATGTCTTTGTCAGCCGCTGGAACCAATTGATCCAAGAACTCAACCACGTCAATTTTAGTGCCTAGAGCACTGTATACCGTTCCCATTTCAAGACCGATAATACCGCCACCCAATACTAACATTTTACCAGGGATATCTTTCATCTCTAGCGCGCCAGTTGAGTCGATTACACGGGGATCATCTTGAGGGATGAAAGGCAAGCTAACTGGCTCTGAACCAGCGGCAATAATCGCGTTATCAAAAGAGATAGTGGTTTTACCGTCTTCGCCTTCAACTTCAAGGGTATTGCTACCAGTGAATTTGCCATAGCCTTGAACATGTTTAACTTTACGCATTTTAGACATGCCAGCCAGACCGCTTGTTAGTTTATCAACAACGCTGTCTTTCCAGTCACGAATTTTGTCTAAATCAAACTTTGGCTCGCCAAAGTCGACGCCATGAGCAGACAATGATTTTGCCTCTTCAATGACTTTTGCTACGTGAAGCAATGCCTTGGAAGGAATACAACCCACGTTCAAGCAAACTCCACCTAGCTTGCTATTTACATCAACTATTACTGTTTCGATACCTAAGTCGGCTGCACGGAAAGCTGCGGAATAACCACCAGGGCCCGCACCAAGCACTACCAACTGAGTTTTAATTTCACTCATTTTGACCTCAATCTATTGATTTTCTTCCAGACTCGGCGAAATTCTACCTAGCCAGAGTCAGGTTAGCAAAGAAAAGGCGATAACTTTTTATCCATTATCGCCTAGCTGTTCGTTACAGTAACATTTCACGCAAATCACCTAAGACTTTACTTAAGTGAACCGCAAATCGTGCAGCAACTGCGCCATCAATGACTCGGTGATCGTAAGACAGAGATAAAGGCAGCATTAGCCTTGGTTCAAAGTCTTTACCGTTCCATTTCGGCTTCATTTCACTTTTGGACACACCTAATATGGCGACGTCTGGGGCATTTACAATAGGGGTAAATGCAGTGCCGCCAATTCCGCCAAGGCTAGATATAGTGAAACAACTACCTTGCATGTCGGTGCCTTTTAATTTGCCATCACGGGCCTTTATGCTGATTTCCATCAATTCTTTTGATAGCTCATAAATACCTTTCTGGTCAACATCACGCACAACCGGAACGACTAAGCCATTAGGTGTTTCTACCGCAATACCCACATGGTAATACTTCTTCTGTATCAAGCTCTCACCTGATGCAGATAATGACGAATTGAACACAGGGTAAGCTCTAAGCGCATCCGCCACAGCTTTGATCATGAATACCAATGGGGTAATTTTAAAACCAAGCTTTTTCTTCTCAGCCACCGCATTCTGCTGTTTGCGGAAGGCTTCCATATCGGTGATGTCAGCTTCTTCGAATTGGGTAACGTGAGGAATCGTGACCCAGTTACGATGTAAGTTTGGACCCGAGATTTTCTGGATGCGTGTTAATGGAATTTCTTCCACTTCACCAAACTTGCTAAAATCTACTTTAGGTGGCGCTAGAACTTGTAAACCGCCGCCGCCATTGCTTACGGATGATCCGGCTGTCATTTTCGGACGTGATAACTCGTACTTAACGAAAGACTGAACGTCTTCTTTAAGCACGCGGTTTTTCGGTCCAGTGCCTTTAACCAAGGTTAAATCAACACCAAATTCACGGGCAACGCGGCGTACTGAGGGCGAAGCATGAACTTTACCTGCTTTACCACGTTCACCCGCTGACGGATGATGTGGTACAGGTGCAGATTTAGGTGTGTTCTGTGGAGCGGCGGTTTGTGCAGCTTTTGGCTCAGAGGTTTTCTGAGCCGCTTTAGGCGCGGCTTTAGGAGCACTGCCAGCAACTTCTAACAGCAACACGATCGAACCTTCTGATACTTTATCACCTACATTGATTTTCAGTTCTTTGACGACACCGGCTTTAGGGGCGGGTACGTCCATGGTCGCTTTATCAGTTTCAAGGGTGATTAAACCGGTTTCTTCTTCGATTTTATCACCTACGGCCACTAATACTTCGATCACTTCAACATCCGTGTCACCACCGATATCGGGAACCGTTACTTCAATTGTTTCTGGCTCTCCAGAGGCTTGTTCTTCTTGCTCTGCAGGTGCACTTTCAGCTTGGCTTTCTTGCTGAGCAGGTGCTGATTGCGCTTGGGGCGCAGACTCAGCTTCACTTGATGCGCTACCAGCTACTTCTAATAACAATACCAAAGTGCCCTCAGATACTTTATCACCTGTACTTAGCTTGATTTCTTTAACCACACCAGCTTTAGGTGACGGTACATCCATCGTCGCTTTATCAGTCTCAAGGGTAACAAGACCTGTTTCTTCTTCAATCTTATCGCCCACGGCAACCAAGACTTCGATAACCTCAACATCGGTGTCGCCACCGATGTCAGGCACAGCCACTTCAATGACCTGAGCAGCTGAAGAGGAGGCAGGGGCGTCTTGCTTCGCCGCGGGTGAAGATTTTTTCTCTTCTTTAGCGGGTTCAGGCGCTTTCTCTTCCTGTGGTGCACTGGCGCCACTAGACATTTTCATAATGAGCTGGTCTTGGCCGATTTTATCACCAACTTTAACCGAGATATCGCTGATTTTACCGGCGAAAGGAGCAGGAATATCCATGCTTGCCTTGTCGCTTTCTACCGTGATAAGTGACGCTTCTGCCTCGACCTCGTCGCCAACGGCGACGAGGACTTCAATGACTTCTACTTCGTCGCCACCAACATCGGGTACCAATACATCTTTCATATCTGACATTTTGATTTAATCCTCAATGGTTATGCGTAAAGCGGGTTAATTTTGTTTTGGTCAATGCCAAACTCTGCAATTGCATCGACCAACACTTTTTTGTCGATATCGCCAGCAGTAACCAACTCACGAAGTGCGGCAATCACCACAAATTTAGCATCTACTTCGAAATGATGACGTAAATTTTCACGGCTATCTGAACGTCCGAAACCGTCAGTGCCTAACACTTTATATTGACCAGGAACAAAAGCACGTACTTGGTCTACATAGCTTTTGATGTAATCCGTGGCGGCAATAGTTGGGCCGTCAAAACCGTCGTTCAAAACCTTAGTGATATAAGGTACACGTTGGTCTTTTTCAGGGTTAAGCAAGTTGAAGTGTTCGCAGTCAACACCGTCACGGCCTAGCTCGTTGAAAGAGGTCACGCTATACACTTCAGAAGCGACTGAGTATTTTTCATGCAAAATCTTAGCAGCTTCACGTACTTGTTCAAGAATGGTACCAGAGCCAAGAAGTTTGACTTTCTTCTTGTTGTTGGCATTGCCTTGATGTTCAAGTTTGTAAATACCTTTTACGATCCCTTCAGTCACATTGTCAGGCAATGCTGGCTGCACGTAGTTTTCGTTCATGACGGTAAGGTAATAGAACACGTTTTCTTGTTCTTCGAACATACGACGCATGCCGTCTTGCACGATCACGGCAATTTCATAGCCGTAGGTTGGGTCATACGACACACAGTTAGGGATCAAAGCAGCTTGAATGTGGCTGTGTCCGTCTTGGTGCTGTAAACCTTCGCCATTAAGCGTGGTTCTGCCCGCTGTACCACCAACTAAGAAACCACGAGTTTGGCTATCACCCGCTGCCCATGCCATGTCACCAACACGTTGGAAACCGAACATGGAGTAGTAGATATATACCGGTATCATGGGTAAATCGTTAGTCGAGTATGATGTACCCGCAGCAACGAAAGACGCCATGGCACCTAACTCATTGATACCTTCTTGCAGTACTTGACCTTTTTCGTCTTCACGATAATAAGCCACTTGGTCTTTATCTTGAGGAACGTATTTTTGACCGCCGTTGGAGTAAATACCTACTTGACGAAATAAGCCTTCCATACCAAAGGTACGTGCTTCATCCGGAATGATAGGCACAACGCGAGAGCCGACTTTTTTATCTTTAAGCATTACCGTCAATACGCGTACAAACGCCATGGTAGTCGATATTTCACGATCCCCTGAGCCTTTGGTAATGGCTTCAAACGCTTTAAGTGATGGCGCAGGCAGATCTTCAGTGCTTTTTGCCAAACGTACCGGCATATAGCCATGAAGTGAGTCACGACGGGCACGCAAATACTTCATTTCTTCGCTGTCTTCAGCAAACTTGAAGTAAGGCAAGCTCGCCACATCTTCATCTGCCACAGGGATATTGAAACGATCTCGATATTCACGCACTGACTCAACGTCCATTTTCTTAACGTTGTGAGCGATGTTTTTACCTTCGCCGGCTGCACCCATACCATAACCTTTAACAGTTTTAGCTAGGATAACCTGAGGACGACCTTTAGTTTCCGTTGCACGTTTGTATGCCGCGTATACTTTAACAGGATCGTGACCGCCACGGTTCAAGCGCCAAATGTCATCATCTGACATGTTTGACACCATTTCTTTTAACTCAGGATACTTACCGAAGAAGTTCTCACGGGTGTAAGCCCCACCTTTTGCTTTGTAATTCTGATACTCGCCATCAACGGTTTCGTTCATGACGTCAAGTAATTTGCCTGAAGAGTCCCGGGCCAATAGTGGATCCCAGTAGCGACCCCAAATGACTTTCAATACTTCCCAGCCAGCGCCGCGGAAGGTACCTTCGAGTTCTTGGATGATTTTGCCGTTACCACGCACCGGACCGTCTAAACGTTGCAAGTTACAGTTGATAACGAACGTTAAATTGTCTAATCCTTCACGTGATGCAAGGCCGATAGCACCTAAGCTTTCTGGCTCATCTACTTCGCCATCTCCCATAAAGCACCAAACGCGCTGATCTGAACAGTCTTTCAAACCACGGCTAGTGAGGTATTTTAGGAAACGAGCAAGATAAATGGCCTGCATCGGGCCTAAGCCCATTGATACAGTAGGGAATTGCCAAAAATCAGGCATCAATTTAGGGTGTGGGTAAGACGATATACCTTTACCATCAACTTCTTGACGGAAGCCATCAAGTTGGTCTTCGCTCAGACGTCCTTCGATGAAGGCGCGAGAATAAATACCTGGTGATACATGGCCTTGAACGAAGAGGAAATCACCACCGTCTTTTTCGTTAGGAGCACGGAAAAAATGGTTGAAACCTACGTCATACAGCATGGCTGATGAGGCAAAACTTGAAATATGACCGCCCAGCTCTAAATCTTTTTTAGAGCCGCGAAGCACCATCATCATTGCATTCCAACGGATGGCATTACGGATTTTCGCTTCAATCGTTTGATCGCCAGGCATGGTTGGCTCTTGGCCTGCGGGGATCGTATTGATATAAGCTGTGGTCGCGTCATAGGGCAAGTGAGCACCACTGCGACGGGCTTTTTCTATTAAGCTTTCAAGCAAATAGTGGGCACGGTCAATGCCTTCCTCTTCTAATACTGCGTCAAGGGAATCTAACCATTCTTGCGTTTCTTGTGGATCCACATCCGGATGCATCATATCAGCCATGGTGCTCTCCTATATTTAAAGTTGTTTATTAAATTTACTTTTCATTTCAGTCGTACTCATACCGCGCTAACTGGAACCGAAAAGCGATTCATTGTTTACTTAAAGCGACTACTCTTTTACTTCTATTCTGCGCAACGCTCTTTGCATACGCATGTCTTGTCGATTGATGTCTAACAAGGTTTTTTCTATGTATGCAAGGTGTTCGTTACTCGCTTCACGGGCCTGTTCAGGATCGCGTTTGATAATTGCTTGTACGATATTTTTACGCTGCGAATTAATCATGCACTGGGCATCTGGATAAGCAGATAAAAAAACCAAGTTACGGTGAATGTTATCTTTGAGCAATGCCTGAAAGCTGCGCATTACATGTAATAACACTACGTTATGAGCTGCGACAGCCATAGTCAGATAAAACTCAACCAGTGCTTCTGCTTCTCGACTATGATCACTTTGCTGTGCGGCACTGGGTAAGTTTGACAGTGCATCTTGCAGGGCATCGTAATCACTTTGCTGTCCTCGTAGAGCAGCGTAATAAGCTGCCATTCCCTCGAGTGCGTGACGAAATTCCAGTAAATCAAATTGGGTTTCTGGCCGGGTCGTTAGTAGGGCCATCAACGGGTCAGTGACCAAGGTATTCATCCGGCGTTTTACAAATGTTCCGCCGCCTTGCTTGCGCTCAACGAGTCCTTTGGCTTCCAGTTTTTGAATGGCTTCTCGAACGGAGGGGCGTGACACGGCAAACTTGAGCGCTAATTCGCGCTCTGAGGGCATTTTTTGTCCAGAAAGAAAAGTGCCGTCTATCAACATGGATTCAATTTGTTCCATTATTTCATCGGACAATTTTTTTGTACGAACATGCTGCATGTCGTGTAACCACTCCTGTCTTTTAAAACCGCATGCTTGGAAGCAAAACATGCAAATTGGACAATTGGTAAGACCAATTAGCCCAATAGCTTAGAGCAGTATTGCAATTGGGTAAATGTCTATTTGCTTTAAAGGCGCTGAATAAAGTAAAAAAAAGCTGACAGACAACCCAAATTGCGGGTGATTAAGCCGAATCAGGTTGACTGGTCTGAGGTGTTAATTAAGCCAACCGACTAGGGTTAATCCAGAAATAATGGCCATTAAAAATAGGATATTGCGTTTAGCGAGGCGAACCAGAGTACAGGGCTCTTCGGTGCAATTGAGTTCATCTGGCTCCACTTCCTCTGCGGCTCTGGATACATCGACCAATAATTTCTTGGCAGGTATTCCAGGCGTTAAAAAATGTCCTAACCAAATGGGCATAGCGCGGGAAAAATGCCCAACCAGTAAGAAACCTAACGCAGTAATACGCACGGGTAGCCAATCAAGTATATGCATAATGTTAGCGGCGCTGTGGTTTTCTTGACCGATACGCGTTTGTACTGCGCGTGCTAGTACGTACAGTACCGCCCCTGGGGCGCCTAACAGAACAAAAAATAAAGCAACCGCAGCGTAATGACGATAGTTTTGCCAAACTAAATTTTGCCCGAACGTCCCAGGACTTTGACCGTTTTCAATAATCTGGTCAGCATATAAATCACAGGCCTCCATATCGCCACGGTTGGCGGCTTGTAAATAACATTTATAGGTTGCACGAATACTTGGACAGCCTACACAGACCATAAGGATCGCAGTGCTAACAATGAAGGCGATAATTTGCCCGATAGCAAACGTAAGCACACAAAAGATAAGAATTGGCGGCAGGATAATAATAAGCATTAGCCATATCCAAGAGGTATCACTGGATAACCAGTCACGCTTTTGCCAGCGGTCTAGATATTTGGCACTGTAAAAATCCGCCTGCCAGTAACGGGACTTAGTTGTCACGCGCTCCACAAACAGCACCAGCAATAAACTGATTAATGTCATGCTTTTTTCCTCGTTGTTATCGTTTTTATTATAGGCTTTTAACTGGCGTTAAGCTTTGTCTTAACCGGGGCCAATCGAAGACATGTCCTGGATCGGTTTTTCGCCCAGGGGCAATGTCATTGTGTCCTACTATCCGGCCAAGGGTTATTTTTGGATAAGCCTGCATAATGGCATTAGTTAGCTGAGTAAGCACCTTGTACTGGATATCCGTATAGGGAATATGGTCGGCACCTTCCAATTCAATGCCAATTGCATAGTCGTTGCATTTTGAGCGACCTTGAAAACTGGATAAACCCGCGTGCCAGGCGCGTTGATTAAAAGGCACAAATTGGACAATTTCACCATCACGTTTAATCACACAGTGAGCAGAAACACGCATCCTGTGGATTTCGTTGAAATAAGGGTGGGCATCAGCAGCCAATTTTCCCTCGAAAAAATCATCTATATAGTTATTTCCAAATTGATTTGGGGGTAAGGATATATTGTGGATCACCAATAACGATATGTCTTGTGGGTCCGCGCGTTCATCTTTATGGGTGGTGGTGATGTGCCGAGCAGTGCTAACTCTATGTTGCTCAATTCGTGTGTTAATAGGCATTTGGCTAAGTAATGGTGATGACAACACAGCGCCCCTGTTAAATCTCAGTGAGGTTGGTATTATTTAACGTCACACAGTAAAAGTCGAATTGAATATGTCAAAAGATGGACCGCAGCAGGCTGTTGAGCCAAATAATAACCCCATGGGTAAATGGATGTTAATACTCGCTTGGGCGGCGGGCTTGGGTTTATTAACCTTATTATTCCACAAGCAATTGGCTGAGCAGCTGAATCCAAATTCTCAGCCCCATAGCCAGACAAGGGGAGAGCGGGTAGAGGTCCAGTTGCAGCAAAATCGCTATGGGCATTATGTGACGAGTGGTTTAATTAATGCTCAGCCTGTGGTGTTCATGCTCGATACTGGGGCAACTAATGTGTCTATTCCTAGCCAATTGGGACCCACGCTTGGCTTAAAACCGGGTCGGTCTGTTTGGGTACAAACCGCAAACGGACGGTTACAAGTCGCCCGTACCCTAATTGATGAACTTCAAATTGGTGGCATTGTGCTACGGGATGTAACGGCGCATTTAAATCCAGGCATGATGGGCAATGAAATTTTGCTTGGGATGAGTGCCTTGAAACAAGTAGAATTCGCTCAGCGAGGGGATCGTCTTATTCTGCGCAGCGAATAAGTGTTGGCTAATTTCTTAGAATCTAATTTATTAAAGAGTGACCATGTTACAACAAGCAATTCAAGACGCTGTTCAAGCAGCATTATTGGAAGATTTAGGCGGTGCAAATTGCGCTATGGGCGATATCACCGCAAATCTTATTCCTGAAGTTCAGCATATCAAGGTGAATATCATCACCCGTGAAGATTGTGTTATTGCCGGTAAAGCGTGGGTCGACGCAACCTTTTTACATCTTGATGAGAGTACCAAAATCACTTGGTATGTAGAAGATGCTCAGCATGTAAAAGCGGACACCGTTTTGTGTCATATCTCAGGTAATGCCCGGGTGATATTAACCGCTGAACGTACCGCGTTAAATTTTTTGCAGACATTGTCTGGCACTGCCACTGTGGTCGCTGACTATGTACAAGCGTTAGGCGATAGTAAAACTAAGTTGCTTGATACGCGTAAGACGCTACCCGGCATGCGTTTAGCGCAAAAATATGCCGTCACCTGTGGTGGAGGTAAAAATCATCGTATCGGACTGTTTGACGCCTACCTTATTAAAGAGAATCACATTTTAGCCTGTGGCTCTATTGCTAAGGCAATAGGAAAAGCGCGCGAGATGCACCCGACTATTCCGGTGGAAGTGGAAGTAGAGAACCTTGATGAGCTTAAACAAGCACTCGATGCTAAAGCTGACATCATTATGCTGGATAATTTCTCGTTAGCTGATACCCACGCAGCAGTTGCCTTAACCAAGGGGATTAGCAAATTAGAAGTGTCAGGTAATATCACCAAAGAACGTATTGCCGAGTTAGCTAAGGTGGGAGTGGATTATATTTCTAGCGGAGCACTCACCAAACATGTGCAAGCCATCGATTTATCCTTGCGGGTAGTCGGTTAATTTTTGTTACACCTGTGTTTCATTAGCCAAAAGACGTGCTGAATAGTTAAGTTACCGTTTTCATACACCTAGGTATAGCCCTGCATACTTGTCAGTTGGGCGGGGCGTTCTATACTGAACTGGAATTAGCAACACGCCTTGTTACAAAATCGTGACTAGGGCCTAACTTAACAAGACATGCACCGTGCAAGTGCAGGAGAGCTAAATGAACACAACTGACAAGAATACAGTGGCAACAAAAAAACAAAGCGGCTTTACCCTAATTGAATTAATGATAGTGGTTGCCATCATAGGTATTTTGGCCATGATTGCTCTGCCTGCTTATCAAACTTACACCGCTAAAGCGGGCTTTAGTGAAGTGGTTTCAGCGGCAGGACCTGCTAAAAAAGCGGTAGAAATTTGTGTGCAAACGGGGATTCCGGCTGATTGTACAGGTATCGCGATCCAAGATGGTTGGACAGCACCAGATTTGGTAAACACGATTGCCATCACAGGTGATGCTACAGCTTATATCATTACTGTAACCCCCGCTGCTAATGTGCAATCTGGTGTATCTGCTCTTGAAACCTATGTTTTAACTGGTACTGTTGCAAATGGCGCTGTGAACTGGGCTGCAACAGGTGGATGTACTGCCGCTAACTTGTGTTAATCAACTAGCGAATCGATTTCATGCCCAGCCTTTCTTGCTGGGCTTTTTCATTTAAGAGAGTGCCCTATGCCCAAAGCTACCACTACCTTTGTTTGGAGCGGCGCCAATCGTAAAGGTCAAACCGTTAAAGGGGAGATCAGTGCGGTATCGGTATTAGAGGCCAAGAACCTATTACGCCGTCAGGGCGTTTCCGCTAAAAAAGTCAAAAAGCTGGCCAAGCCGTTATTTGGCGGACAAAAAATCAAAGCCGTTGATATCAGTATTATTTCCCGGCAGATCGCCACCATGCTTAGCGCGGGTGTCACCCTGATCCAAACGATAGACATGATTGCCACTGGCCATAACAACCCAAACATGCGCAAAATGCTCGGTGACATTGGCGGCGAAGTGAAAGCCGGTAATCCACTGTCTGTGGCGCTGCGCAAACATCCCGATCAATTCGATGATTTATATTGCGATCTGGTGTCTACCGGTGAGCAATCGGGTGCCCTTGAAACCATTTATGACCGTATCGCCATCTATAAAGAGAAAGCAGAGGCCTTAAAGTCGAAAATTAAGAAAGCCATGTTTTACCCAGTGGCAGTGATCGTGGTGGCATTTATCGTGACCACCATATTATTGATTTTTGTGGTACCGCAATTTGAAGAAATTTTCAGCAGCTTTGGTGCTGAGTTACCCGCCTTTACGCAGTTTGTATTGGGGATCTCTAGATTCCTGCAGGAATATGGTTTATTTGTCGGCGCTGGTTTAGTGGTGGCCAGTATCATGTTTGGCAAAACCTACAAAAAATCAAAACGGTTACGAGACTTTCTCGACGATAAGTTACTGAAAATTCCGGTCATCGGCCAGATCTTAAAAAAAGCATCCGTGGCGCGATTCAGCCGCACGTTAGCCACCACGTTTGCCGCAGGTGTACCCCTTATCGGCGCGTTGGATTCCGCCGCCGGAGCCTCTGGTAATGCGGTTTTTAGGGATGCGATATTATTCGTTAAAAAAGAAGTCGCTGGCGGTACGCAAATGAATACGGCAATGCGCGCCACGGCAGTTTTTCCAGATATGGTCACGCAAATGGTGGCGATCGGCGAAGAAGCGGGCGCAGTGGATGATATGCTGAGTAAGATTGCTACCATTTATGAAGCTGAAGTGGACGACATGGTGGATGGCCTCACCAGTTTGCTTGAGCCCATGATCATGGCCGTATTGGGCGTGGTTATCGGTGGTTTAATTGTTGCCATGTATTTGCCTATCTTTGAAATGGGTAATGTGGTGTAACCCTGATACTGTGTTAAACCTTGCTAAGAATACCGCCTAAGGTCTAGTTTCGTTCTTGCTTTTCTGGCAAGCTAGCGGCCATTAATCGCCTTTAAAAGCTCACCCCAATGGACGCAATTTTTCAGCTTATGGCTGACTCCCCCGCATTTTTCCTCAGTGTTGTTTTTGTTGTCAGTTTGATGGTGGGTAGCTTCCTCAATGTGGTGATATACCGTTTACCTATCATGATGGAACGCAGTTGGAAGGCCGATTATCAGGCGCATTTTGCGTCTGATGAACAAAGCACACAATTAACTGAATTTAATTTGGTTAAACCTGATTCAACCTGTCCCAAATGCCAGCATAAAATTCGTGCATGGGAGAATATTCCTGTCATTAGCTGGCTGGTGCTAAAAGGTCAATGCAGCCAATGCCACAATCGCATAGCAATTCGCTATCCTCTGGTTGAGCTAATTACCGCATTAAGTTGCGTATGGATTGCTTGGCATTTTGGCTATTCAGTTTCAGCGTTAGCTGGGGTGTTACTGACGTGGTTGCTGGTGGCCCTTATTTTTATCGATGTGGATACCATGTTATTGCCTGACCAACTTACCCTGCCTTTGTTATGGATTGGTCTGCTGTTTAGTATCGTCAACCCAGCGGTCACCAGTGCTGATGCTATCATAGGTGCGGCCGCAGGCTACTTAAGCCTATGGTCAGTTTACTGGGGGTTCAAATTACTCACGGGTAAAGAAGGCATGGGCTATGGTGATTTTAAATTGCTCGCCGCGCTTGGTGCCTGGATAGGCTGGCAGTATCTCCCCATAGTGATTTTGTTGTCCTCCTTGGTGGGGGCGATTATCGGCATGGCTATATTGACTGTGCAGGGCAAAGATAAGGGGCAGGCGATACCGTTTGGTCCCTATTTGGCAATAGCAGGTTGGTTAACCTTGTTATACGGAGATTGGTTCGCTGCACAATATTGGCAGTGGGTGGGGCTATGAGTCATTATTATGAGTAAATACGTTGTGGGTGTTAGTGGCGGTATTGGCAGTGGGAAAACTACGGTAACCAATGCGTTTGCTAAATTGGATGTGGATATTATCGACGCAGATGTCATCGCCAGAGATGTCGTTGCCCAAGGTACTGAAGGCTTACGCGCAATCGTTGAAAAGTTCGGGCCAGATATTTTAGACCAAGGACAATGTCTTAATCGTCGCGCGCTTAGACAAATAATCTTCAGTGATGAGCAGGCGAAGCAGTGGTTAAATCAGTTGCTACATCCATTGATTAGACAGGAAACTCTACGCCAAACGATCAGCGCAACGTCATCTTATTGCATGTTGAGTGTACCGTTATTGGTTGAAAACGGCAGTTACAAAAATGTCGACCGAGTATTGATTGTAGATGTACCAGAAGCCAGTCAGTTGGCGCGCAGCATGGCACGGGATGACGCCGATGAAGCGCTGATCCGTTCAATTATGGCATCACAAGCAAGTCGCCAACAACGACTTGAGGTTGCTGATGACGTGATAGATAATAGCGGCGATGAAAGTGCGTTGACAGTGCAAATTTCTCGTCTTCATCACAAATACCTAGGTTATGCTGCTCAAGTCTAGTCTTCAATTGAAGCGTGTTAACGACGGGTTTAATCGTGCGGCAGAGATCAATCTAATTTAATTACAAACAATTTGCCGTTTTTATTGTCAAAGTGTTTACGTCTTTTTTTCATACCCATTTTCATCTAACTTTGAGAGAGTAATGCCCCAAGCCATTTATGAATTTCCGCTCAACGAAAAGGTCAGAACATATCTGCGCCTCGAGCAACTTTTTCAACAGCTAATACAAGTGAAGCATGCCACCGAAAATTGGCAATATATCCATTTTCTATCGTCTTTATTCACCCTTTTAGATTTGCTTGAGCGCTTAGATTTGCGCACGGATGTTTTAAAAGACGTTGAAGCCCATGAGAAAAATTTGGTTTTATGGTCTCAGCATCCAAATATTGATAACGACGCGTTGCAGTCTGCTTTGCAGCAGATTTTGCGTTTACGTGAAGAACTTAAAGGCGCCAAAAAATTTGGTTCAGAATTAAAAGAAGACCGTTTTTTGGCGGCGATCCGTCAGCGATTTTCAATGCCAGGTGGTACTTGCAGTTTTGATTTGCCTAATTTGCATTATTGGTTACAACAATCTCACGAACGGATCCAAGGTGACATTAAAGGCTGGATGTCAGATATCAATTTGATCGACCGAGGCTTACAAATTATTTTGGCGTTTTTACGTGAACGTGGACGTTTCACGACAGTAGAGGCGCCTAAAGGCTTTCATCAAGGTATTGCAGAAGATAAAAATGAATTGATCCGAGTTATTAGTGCTACGGACCAAGGATATTATCCCATGTTAAGTGGTAATAAATATCGTTATGCGATTCGCTTTATGTTGTTCACACCTAATATGCAAGGCAGTACCACAGTTGATGAGCTGGTCACCTGTAAGCTTGCTTGTTGTTAGTGTTAAAAATTTAGAAAAGGAGCGCGTAATGAAGGTGTATTGCCCTTCGTGTAAAAAAACAGTTGAGTGGGCTGACACCAGTCCATTTCGGCCTTTTTGCAGTAAAAACTGTCAACTTATCGATTTAGGCGAGTGGGCTGATGAACAGAAAACTATTCCTTGTGGCCCATCCAAAGACGCTGAAACGTCACAATTACCTGATATAGAAGATATTGAAGCCTTGCTAAGTCAGCAAGGAGATGATTTTTTTAATAATTAAATCGAGAGGTTCATAACGGCCGACGGTCAATTAAAACGCAGTTAGCTGTAATCGTTTTAAACGATTTAGCTGATAGATTTTAATTACTTATTATATTGTTACTGCTGCGCTATATTAGCTCCATCAAATCGATTCACCCATTAAACAACTGGAGATATTATGTCTAATCCAAATTTTGCAGATAAAACAGGCCAAAAGGTGCCTAGCGTTACTTTCCCTATTCGTGTGAATGACGAGTGGCAAAAACGCACTAGCGATGAAATCTTCGCGGGTAAAACCGTAGTTGTTTTCTCATTACCAGGTGCCTTCACCCCAACATGTTCGTCAACCCACTTGCCTCGTTATAATGAGCTAGCCAAAGTATTTAAGGCTAACGGCGTCGATGAGATTGTATGTGTGTCAGTAAATGACACCTTTGTTATGAACGCGTGGGCTCAAGACCAAGAAGCGCAGAATGTGAGTTTGTTACCAGACGGTAATTGCGAATTCACTGATGGTATGGGTTTGTTAGTCGATAAAGCTGACCTAGGTTTTGGTAAGCGTAGCTGGCGTTACTCGATGTTGGTAAAAGACGGTGTGGTAGACAAAATGTTTATCGAGCCTGATTTACCAGGTGACCCGTTTGAAGTATCTGATGCTGATACTATGCTTGAATATCTCGCTCCGGATGCTCGCAAACCTTCACCAGCTGCTATCTTCACTAAGCCTGGTTGCCCGTTCTGTGCCAAAGCAAAAGCGTTGTTGACAGAGAAAGGTTATGAGTTTGAAGAATTGCTCATGGGTAAAGAAATCACATTTACCGGTATGAAAGCGATTTCTGGCCGTGAAACTTGGCCTCAAGTTTTCATCAACGGCCAGCACATTGGTGGCAGTGATGATTTAGCCGAATTTCTGAACCAGTAATTCGCGCAGAAATTAGGTTTTGAAAGGGCTAACTTTGTTAGCCCTTTTTCGTATCTGTGAGAAAATTAAGTGACTTGTTCGTTGATAACCGTCATTCGGCCATAGCAATAACTAGCCTTGCCAGCTAGTATGGACGCAAGATTAACCGTCCTGATGCCTACCTCATGCTCTCTAAACGATTACTGCTCACTTTTTATGTTTTATTGCTCTCATTTCAAGTTAATGCGTCTATTGAGACCGGCCTTGAGCAGTTTAACGCCCTGTACCAACGTGAGTTGGGAGATATAATCAATTGTCCCGTGCAGCCTGAGTATCAGTATCGTGTGTGTTCTGGGCAATTAAAAAATGCCGGGAATGCGCCTTTCATATTGCATCATGGCCATAAGACGCAAAAAGTATTTGTATTATTTCATGGTTTAAGTGATTCACCCTTCTTCTTAACGTCTATTGCCCAAAGCTTATATGAGCAGGGCTATAACGTGCTGGTGGCACTCCTTCCTGGACACGGCAAGAAAGATGCCGACCAAGATATGCAGGATCCGGCACTCGCAAGCCGATGGCATAAAAACACTCAAAGTATGCTCGCCCTCGCCCCAAACTTTGGTGAAAGTATATATATCGGTGGGTTTTCCACCGGCGGTACACTTGCCGCCCAGTATGTATTGGAACATCCAGGGGAAACGAGTGGGTTGCTGTTATTTTCAGGAGCCTTGGCATTGGACTCAAGTGTTGAGACGATGGCAAAAATATGGGGCATTAAGTGGCTTGCTAAAACGTTAGACGGTGACTATCAATCAAGTGGACCGAATCCATTTAAATATCCAAGTGTTGCGCGCTACTCCGCTTTTCAACTTACCGATGTGATTTTTTCCGTGCGTGAATTAATGCAGCAAAAACGGCCATTAGCGTTACCGATTTTTGCTGTGCACTCCGAGGCTGACGTGACCACGCCTATAACCGGCGTGCAGCAACTGATGGCGTATAATAAAGGTGACAATACGTTACTTGCGCTCCCTAAAGCACTTGATGTGTGCCACGCAGATGTAGTGGTGAATGACGCGCAAATTAAGCAAATGGATTTTGATGAAAGCCAAGTAACAGAAATTCTGCCTTGCAGTGTGCCAAAAGCCAATCCACAACATAAAAAGATGCTTGAAGCGTTAACATCATTCGTGAGTGAGCATTAATAGCGAGTTGTTCAAACCTATGGTACGGGAGCATATTGACGCAGTTATCAGTGGGTATAACTGAACAAAATAGTGCGTTGCCGCAGAGAATATTAATCTAGCCATACTCTATCGTTTCAAAACGGATTAATATGTATACCTTGTATGGCTCAGAAGTCTCACTTTATACCGGAAAACTGCGGGCGTATTTGCGTTATAAAAAGCTGCCTTTTACCGAAGTATTATCCACTATCGGGGTATATAAAAATGTGATCCGCCCTAACACCGGGGTCACTTTTATTCCGGTTGTTAAAACGCCCGACGGCCAATTTTTACAAGATACGGCGCGCATCATAGACCACATTGAGGCAGAGCACAGCCAGCGCTGTGTGGTACCTAGTCGCCCTACACAGCGTTTGGTGAGTGAGCTATTTGCCTTGTGGGGAGATGAATGGTTGGTGATCCCCGCTATGCATTATCGTTGGAATAAAGATAACTTTCCCTTCATTTATCAAGAGTTTGGTCGTGTGGTGACGCCCAATTCCCCTGCTTTTATTCGCGCTTTTTTTGGTAAGAAATTAGCTAAAAAATTTAGTGGGTTTGTGCCCATCTTAGGCATTACACAACATTCCATTGCGAGCATTGAAGATTGGTATGAAAATACCGTATTACACCATTTGAACTGTCACTTTGCACAGCACGATTATCTGTTGGGTGGGCGGCCCAGTCTGGGAGATTTTGGCTTGATGGGCCCACTTTACGCGCATTTATACCGTGATCCTGCGCCCGGTAATTTAATGAAACGTATTGCACCAAATGTTGCTGCTTGGGTTGAGCGTATGAATCAAGTTAATGTGACTGAAGGCGAGTACCTAGCTGACGACACTATTCCTGACACGTTACTGCCACTGCTAACGGATATGTTTGCGCAGTTATGGCCCGTGTTGCAAAGTACTACCGAGGCATTGAGTCAGTGGCGCCAAAAGCACCCTCAAGAACACTTTATACCGCGCACTGTCGGCGAACATAGTTTTTCTGTTGGAGGGATAAGCGAAAAACGTGCTATTTCAAGCTTTCATCAGTACAAATTACAACGGGTACTGGATACATATCAGCAAAATGACGTGCAGGCTAAAGCGCAACTTGATCCGTTTTTACAAGGAGTAGGTGGCCTCGCTTATATGCAGATGACACTTGAGAATAGAGTCGCCATTGAGAGTAATAAATTAGTCTTTGCCTAACGGGATGTTTATTTTAACGTGAACACCGTTATTAGTCGATGATGAGTGGCGCTCCACCGTTCCTTTGGGCGGATCGACGACTTGTTGTAGCTGATATGCATGCCCAAGCCCGTGTCGTTATTATCGTCACTAGGCTAAAAAATTTGTACAAATTTGCCACTCTATCTCGTTCTATCTCATTCTATGTTCTGGCCATCATGGTCCTTTCACCAAGGACGTACAGCTAGTAGATAAGCAAAATAGTATGATTTTTATGCAAGTAAATGTGCAAAGTATTGCTATAGGTCGCCGTAAATAGCTTGTAACGCGCTAATGGCCGTTATGGCAGCCGTCTCGGTGCGTAATGTTCTTGGGCCGAGTTGCACCGTTTGATATCCGCCTTGCTCGGTCTGGTAAAGTTCTTGATCAGAAAAACCACCTTCCGGACCAATTAATAACCTCACGCCGTGGTTACCAATATTGATATGACGAAAACTTTTGTCGGCTCTGGGATGTAACGTTAGACGAAGTGCTTGGGTCGATTGATTTATCCAGTTTTGAAAGTCGGTTGGCATATGCAAAGTAGGTAGTACATTACGGCCGCATTGCTCACAGGCGGCAATGATAATCTTTTGCCATTGGGCATGTTTTTTTTGCCAGCGTTGTTCGTCTAGCTTTACCCCACAACGCTCGGTGATAAGAGGGGTAATTTCAGTCACCCCTAACTCGACTGACTTCTGTAACACTAAATCCATTCGGTCACCGCGAGACACGCCTTGACCAAGGTGAATGGGCAGAGGTGATTCAAGGTTCATGCTGAGTTTGGCGTCAATTTGCACCAGTACTTTACGCTTGGACACATCGATAAATTCGCCGCTATACTCGTTGCCATCACCGTTAAATAACACCACTGGTTGGCCTACTTTTGCCCGTAAAACATTGGCTACGTGGTTGCAAGCATCTGGGGTTAATTCAAGTTCTTGATCTGAATGAAGGGTGTCAGGATGGTAAATTCTAGAAATTCGCATAGTTTAAACAATTGATCAGTTTTCCCTATGGTACCAAGGTATCTCTGTATCTGGGAAGGTTTACCATGACAAAGGATGAGTCAATGACTCAGTGAAGAACAATACTCGATAGAGGGTTCAAGTCTATCGAGTATTTGATTTAGTTTACTTCTGCTACGTTACCAGTATCTATTGATGACGCCTGAGCTATGGCATTAGCTCCCTGGCGTGCATATTTAGTGTTCTTACCCGTATCTTTAAAAAGTGAGTAAGCAAATAGTACTGCAACGATAGTCGCGAGTATCACGAGTAGCAACATTTTCAATTCCTTTAAAAATATTATGCCGAGTAGAACAAATCGACCAGTTAAGTATATCACCAAGGTTACTGGATGTTCAAAAAAACAACCGGATTTTGCCTATCGCCTACAACTAAAAGGTAGTAGCCAAAAGTTGTAAGCAAAAATAATATATTTGTTAAAAATTACAGGTATATTAAGCCTGCGTTGAAAAGTGCAGTTTTTGTGTTATTTAATCGATCTGTAATATTAAGTAACATGTACATAGCTATGCTAGGCGTGATGGTTAGAGGAATAGGAGTAACCATCGAAAAAATAATGAAATATATGGAGAAATACATGTTTGAATTTGACTCAGAGCAAATGTCCCAAATGATCGACACCTATGTGATCCCTTGGTCAATCAATATCGTTATGGCGATTTTGATTTATGTTATCGGTAAAATCGTTGTCGGTTTAGTCATTAACTTGTTTGGCAAGGTAATGCAGCGTTCTAAATATGACGATATGTTAGTTGATTTTGTTAAAGCGATATTAAACGCAATATTAATGCTGTTTGTTATCATCGCTTCGTTAAACGAATTAGGTGTTGATACCACTTCACTTGTGGCCATATTAGGTGCTGCGGGTTTGGCTATCGGTTTATCTTTACAAGGCTCGCTACAGAATTTCGCTGCGGGTGTTATGTTGTTAGTATTCCGTCCATTTAAAGCTGGTGATTTTGTTGAAGCAGGTGGCGCTTCAGGAGTAATCAAAAGTATCAGTATATTTACCACGGTAATGACCAGTGGGGATAACAAAGAGATTATTATCCCTAATGGCCGTATTTATAGCGGTAATATCACCAATTATTCAGCTAAAGAAACACGTCGTGTGGATATGGTTGTTGGCATTGGTTATGATGCGGATCTAAGGCGTGCTAAAGAAGTATTGTTAGAGATGGTGGCGGCTGACTCGCGTATTTTGCAAGACCCCGCACCCAAAGTAGCCGTCTCTGAATTGGCTGATAGCAGCGTAAACTTCATTGTTCGCCCTTGGGTGAACTCTGCTGATTATTGGGGTGTTAAATTCGACTTTACTGAAGCGGTTAAATTGCGCTTTGACGAAGAAGGGATATCTATTCCATTTCCACAAATGGATGTGCACCTTCACAAAGATCCAGAGTAACCTTCTGTAATTTAAAAAAATGCCGCTTTAAGCGGCATTTTTTATATATGGGTTTAGCGCTGAGGGTTATTTTTTGCACTGAGGGCGGTCGTTTGCTTGGCGATATAAGCTCAAGGCAGGAGCCATATTTTCGCTTAGCTTATCAATACGACTTTGTGGTGCAGGGTGAGTGGACAATAACTCGGGCTGGCGATTGTCACCGCTAGCTTTGGCCATGTTCTGCCATAAATTAACCGATTGCTGTGGATTGAAGCCTGATTTGGCCATCAGTTGCAAGCCAATCAAGTCTGCTTCGGTTTCATGGGTACGGCTAAAGGGGAGCTGCACACCGACCTGAACTCCCATACCAATAGCGGCCATAATCATACTATTGTTGGCAATTTGATTGGCCTGCAACAATTGGTTGGTTGCTTCCATACCTATGCCGATAAGCGTACTGCTCGACATACGTTCATTACCGTGCTCAGCAATGACATGGCCTACTTCATGACCAATAACAGCAGCCAATTGATCTTGATTTTCAGCGACATCGAGTAAGCCGGTATATACGCCAATTTTCCCTCCGGGTAGGGCGAAAGCATTCACCTGGGGATCGTCGAAAACCACAAGCTCCCATTCACCGGCAAAAACCGATTTAGGCACATGTTTGGTGATCGCATCGGCGACACATGAAACGAATTGATTGGTCACAGGGGTTTTCGAGACTTTTTGCTCAGACTTCATACCATCAAATGTCTGTTGACCCATGTTAGCCAACTGATCCGAAGAATAAAGTTTGAGCTGGTTTCGCCCCAGTGGCGATTTTGCACAGCTAGTGAGCAGCAGAGTCGATACGCAGACGGCGGTGAACACTTTACTGAATGAAAATGGCATAGCGTAGTTCCCGTGAATTAGTTTATTTAATAATAACGAGGATACTACCTTGTTATCACAATGCAGTTAAGTGAGTCGCTTAGGCTTAGGCATAAAAAAACGCATTGGGCGCCGGCACAATGCGTTTATTAATATACGGTTTTTATTTGTTTAAGGCTGCTAATTCAAAACAAACACAGCGCGTTAAAGATTAGCTGCGGCGCGTAAAGCCTCAGCTTTATCTGTTTTCTCCCATGGGAACTCATCACGACCAAAGTGGCCATAGGCTGCAGTAGCCTGATAAATTGGACGTTCCAAATCAAGCATCTTGATCAAGCCATAAGGGCGTAATTCAAAATGGTCGCGAACCAATGCCGTTAAGGCTTCATCAGATATTTTACCGGTACCAAAGGTTTCGATATTGATAGACGTAGGCTCAGCCACACCAATTGCATAAGACACTTGAATTTCACAGCGTTTGGCAAGGCCCGCTGCGACAATATTTTTTGCCACATAGCGTCCGGCATAGGCAGCACTGCGGTCAACTTTAGAGGGATCTTTACCAGAGAACGCACCGCCTCCGTGACGGGCCATGCCGCCGTATGTATCGACGATAATTTTTCGTCCAGTTAATCCGCAATCTCCCATTGGACCGCCGATCACAAAACGGCCAGTGGGATTAATAAAATATTTAGTATTCGCGGTCAACCACTTAGCCGGAAGAACGGGTTTAATGATTTCTTCCATAACTGCTTCGCGTAATTGTTCCGTGGTCACAGAATCACAATGTTGAGTGGATAACACCACTGCATCGATGCCCACAGGTACATTATCTTCATAAATGAATGTAACTTGGCTTTTTGCATCTGGACGCAACCAGTCTAGTTGGCCACTTTTACGTACCTCTGCTTGGCGTTTAACCAAACGATGGGCATAAGTGACGGGAGCAGGCATCAACACTTCTGTCTCGTCACTGGCGTAGCCAAACATTAAGCCTTGGTCACCAGCACCTTGATCTTCAGGGCGTGTGCGGTCAACACCTTGATTGATGTCAGGAGATTGTTTACCTATGGCATTTAACACAGCGCAGGAATCGGCATCAAAGCCCATATCTGAATGGGTATAGCCTATTTCGCGAATCGTATTGCGTGTTAATTCTTCAATATCAACCCAAGCATTTGTGGTAACTTCACCCCCTACCATGACCATGCCGGTTTTTACGTACGTTTCGCAGGCCACACGAGCCTTGGGATCTTGGGTGAGAATGGCATCAAGTACCGCATCAGATATTTGATCTGCGATTTTGTCTGGGTGCCCTTCGGATACCGACTCGGAGGTAAAAAGATGCTTAGCCATGTAGGATCCTTATTAAATAAAAAATATACTAATCAATATAGTGACATTTTACTGATTAAGATCAAAAATACCAGTCTTTACTTCTAGACGTCCAAACGGCTGGGCGTAAAGCAACCGTTCCAACAAAAAAAGTCAATCACAAATGGAGTTTCGTTAGGTTTTGTCGTTGCAGTTAGGCGAGGCCTAAGCCAGAATGTAGAGCTAAATCGGTCGCAACTATGGAATCTTATTCGCGGCCGTAAACCAGTAACTCATAATCAGGAGACCACATGCCTTCACGTAAACAACTCGCTAACGCTATTCGTGCGCTTAGTATGGATGCAGTACAACAGGCTAATTCAGGACACCCAGGCGCCCCTATGGGCATGGCTGATATTGCCGAAGTATTGTGGAACGATTTTTTACAGCACAACCCTGCTAATCCACAATGGGCAAACCGCGACCGCTTTATTATGTCAAACGGCCATGGCTCGATGTTAGTTTACTCTCTCTTGCATTTATCGGGTTACGAGTTACCCATCGAAGAATTGAAAAACTTCCGTCAGTTGCATTCTAAAACGCCAGGCCATCCAGAATACGGTTATGCACCAGGCGTTGAAACCACGACCGGTCCACTTGGACAAGGTATCAGTAATGCAGTCGGTATGGCTATTGCTGAAAAAACGCTTGCCGCTCAGTTTAACCAAGACACATTCAATATCGTCGATCACTTCACCTATTGCTTCTTAGGCGATGGTTGTTTGATGGAAGGTATTTCCCACGAAGCAAGTTCATTAGCGGGTACCTTAGGTCTAGGTAAGCTAGTGGCATTCTGGGATGACAATGGTATTTCTATCGATGGCCATGTAGAAGGTTGGTTCACTGATAATACGCCTGCACGTTTCGAAGCGTATGGCTGGCACGTTATCGCCGGTGTTGATGGCCATGATCCGCAAGCGATTAAAGAAGCAGTGGCAGCAGCGAAAGCGAATACCAAACAGCCTACGCTTATCTGTTGTAAAACAGTGATCGGCTTTGGTTCGCCTAATAAGTCAGGTAGCCATGATTCACACGGTTCTCCTTTAGGAGCGGATGAAATTACCGCGACCCGTGAATTCCTAAAGTGGCCTCATGGGCCGTTTGAAATCCCTGCTGATATCTATGCTGGTTGGGACGCTAAATCATCAGGCGCAGAATTAGAAGAAACATGGAATGCACAGTTTTCTGCTTACGCTAACGCTCACCCTGAACTTGCTGCTGAATTAACCCGTCGCTTGAATGGTGATTTACCCGCTGATTTTGCAGAGAAAGCCCAAGCCTTTGTTGAGCAATCGCAAGAGAAAGCCGAAAACGTAGCGAGCCGTAAGGCATCACAGAATTCCATTGAAGCGTTCGCTGCAATCATGCCTGAAATTCTAGGCGGCTCAGCTGATTTGGCTGGTTCTAACTTAACCTTATGGTCAAACGCTAAGGGTATAAGCGCAGACGATGCAAATGGAAATTATCTGTACTACGGTGTGCGTGAGTTCGGAATGAGCGGCATCATGAACGGTATTGGTTTACACGGTGGATTTCGTCCGTTCGGCGCTACTTTCTTGATGTTTATGGAATATGCACGTAACGCTGTACGTATGGCGTCATTAATGGGCATACCTAATATTTTCGTTTATACCCATGACTCTATTGGTCAAGGCGAAGATGGTCCTACTCATCAACCGATTGAGCAAGTTGCTAATTTACGTTTAACACCAAACCTTACGACTTGGCGTCCGTGTGACGGCGCTGAAACGGCTGTCGCATGGAAGTCAGCTCTAGAACGTAAGGATGGCCCAAGTGCATTGGTATTCAGCCGTCAAGGTTTGCCAGCTCAAGCTCGTAACGCAGAGCAATTAGCCAATGTTGCTAAAGGTGGTTACATTCTTAAAGAATGTGATGGTGTACCGCAAGTTATCTTAATTGGTACCGGCTCTGAGGTAGGTGTTGCTATGGACGCAGCTGAACAACTCAGTGCTAAAGGGGTGGCGGTTCGTGTTGTGTCAATGCCAAGTACCTCGGTCTTCGATCAACAAGACGCAGCGTATCGTGAAGCAGTATTACCACGTGCCGTTAAGGCTCGTGTTGCGGTTGAAGCTGCGCACGTTGATTACTGGAGTAAATACGTTGGTCTTGATGGCGCTGTGGTAGGTATGTCTACCTTCGGCGAATCTGCACCGGGCGGCGTATTGTTGAAACACTTCGGTATTACAGCGGATGCAGTTGCCCAGAAGGCACATGGTTTATTGAATTGTTAGGAAATGCCTTCCAGTTGAAACAATAAAACTATAATCTAAGGCGCTTTTAAGCGCCTTAGTTGTTTTAGTGAATAAATAATCACGAATGAATTTTCAATAAGAGCAAGATGATACGAATAGCAATAAACGGGTTTGGCCGTGTTGGTCGCAACGTATTACGTGCGTTATACGAAACAGGGCAAAACAAACAGATTCAAATTGTGGCGATCAATGAACTCGCTGAGCCTGAGGGCGTAGCGCATTTATTAAAATACGATACCGCACACGGGCGTTTTCGCTTCCCCGTGTTATTGGACAAACAACAGCTAGTGGTTGCTGGTGATCGTATTACTCTATTACAGCTGCCTAATATTGGAGACCTCCCCTGGTCTGAGCTAGATATAGATGTGGTGTTAGAATGCACTGGAGTGAACAATGAACGTAGCCATGGTGAGCAGCATTTAGCCCAAGGTGCTAAAAAAGTATTGTTTTCTCAGCCCTGTGGGCCAGACGTTGACGCGACCATTATCATCGGAATTAACGATGACACCCTAAAGGCAAGTGATACGATCGTCTCCGCAGGTTCCTGTACTACCAATTGTATTGTGCCAGTAATTCAAGTACTTGACGAAGCGTTTAGTGTATCAAGTGGAACTATCACCACGATCCATTCTTCCATGCATGATCAACAAGTTATTGATGCCTATCATCCTGATTTACGCCGAACTCGGGCAGCGAGTCAGTCGATTATTCCGGTTGATACAAAACTTGCACGAGGCATAGAGCGGGTGTTACCCAAGTTTGCTGGCAAATTTGAAGCCATTGCCGTGCGAGTGCCGACCATAAATGTATCGGCAATGGACTTAAGTGTGACCTTGGATTCACAGGTTTGTATCGAAGACGTTAACCGTGCGCTCAAAGCCGCCAAAAATGGCCGCTTGAACGGTATTTTAGATTTTACAGAAGAACCTTTAGTCTCAGTGGATTTTAACCATGATGCTCATTCTTGTATCGTTGACGGTACACAAACTCGGGTCAGCCACAAACAGCTCGTGAAGCTGCTGGTATGGTGTGACAATGAGTGGGGGTTCTCAAATCGCATGATCGATATCGTGCAAACTATGAATCGCCTGACATTGAACAGTACCAGTCATTAGAACGCTGGGACGTAAATACATCGGCTGAGGCATGTAGAATAGGAATAGAATAAAGACCTTTTTTAATGAGCAACACACATTTTAACACGTCAAATGGGGGAAATATGTCAATAGTCAACATGACTGATTTGGATTTAGCAGGAAAACGCGTTTTGATCCGTCAGGATCTTAACGTGCCAGTAAAAGGTGGTAAAGTCACCTCTGATGCGCGTATTAAAGCGTCCCTAGGCACTTTAAAACATGCGCTAAATGCAGGGGCAAAAGTCATGGTTATGTCCCATCTTGGGCGACCAACCGAAGGGCAATTTGAAGAAGAATTTTCTTTGCAGCCAGTAGTTGATTACTTAAATGATGTATTGGATTGTCCTGTTCGCTTAGCCTCTGATTATCTAAATGGAGTAGGCGTGGAAACAGGAGAGTTAGTGGTCCTTGAAAACGTGCGCTTTAATGTCGGTGAAAAAAAGGACGACGAAATATTATCAAAACAGTATGCGGCCTTATGTGACGTATACGTTATGGATGCTTTTGGTACGGCTCACCGCGCCCAAGCATCAACCCATGGTGCGGGTAAATTTGCCCCCGTGGCTTGCGCGGGTCCCTTGCTCGCTGGCGAATTAGAAGCACTCGGTAAAGCATTGCATAACCCTGCACGTCCAATGCTGGCAATCGTGGGCGGCTCTAAAGTGTCTACCAAGCTAACGGTACTAGAAGCCTTATCGAATAAAGTTGACCAACTCATTGTGGGTGGCGGTATTGCGAATACCTTTATTGCCGCAACGGGTAATAATGTAGGTAAGTCATTGTATGAAGCGGATTTGATCCCAGAAGCGAACCGTTTACTCGCCGCAGCCAAAGAGGCAGGTGGAAACATTCCAGTACCGGTTGATGTGGTCACTGGCAAAGCGTTTTCAGAGCAAGCCCAAGCCACCTTAAAAGCCGTAGCTGATGTGGCCGATGACGACATGATCTTCGATATCGGGCCAAAAACGGCTGCTGAACTGGCTGAACTGATAAAACAAGCCGGCACAATAGTATGGAATGGTCCAGTTGGTGTGTTTGAATTTGATCAGTTCGGTGAGGGCACTAAAGCGATTGCTATGGCCATCGCACACAGTGATGCATTCTCTATTGCTGGTGGTGGTGATACGCTAGCAGCAGTAGACAAATATGCTATCGCGGATAAGATATCTTATATCTCCACAGGTGGTGGAGCGTTTTTAGAATTTCTAGAAGGTAAAGAGCTACCTGCTGTCGCTATGTTAGAGGCACGGGGCGCATAATTCGCCTTTTACAGAATTAATAATAAGAAAAGCCTAAGCTTTCAATAACCTTTGTAACCTACAAGCCGTTATGCCCATCGGCTTACAACACAAGTAAGGAGTGTTGCACATGGCATCACAAGCACAATTGGATATGCTAACAAAAATAAAAAGCGACAATGGATTTATCGCAGCGCTCGACCAAAGTGGAGGCAGCACACCCAAAGCTCTTGGCTTATACGGTGTAGATGAGACGCAGTATACGAATGACGACGAGATGTTTACTCAGGTGCATTTGATGCGTACGCGAATTGTGACCAGTCCTGCTTTTAATGGTAAACGCGTCTTAGGCGCGATTTTGTTTGAAAATACACTCGACCGTGAAATTGGCGGCAAGTCATCTGCGCATTTCCTCTGGCAAGAGAAGAACGTTGTTCCTTTCTTAAAAGTAGACAAAGGACTGCTAGATGAGGCTGATGGGGTTCAGTTAATGAAACCCATTACAGACCTAGATAAACTGCTTGGAAAAGCGAATGCTCAAGATGTTTTTGGTACCAAAATGCGCTCAGTGGTTAAGCTGGCCAATAAAGCCGGTATCAACGCCATCGCTGCGCAGCAATTTGAAGTGGGTAAGCAAATATTAGCCGCTGGTTTGATGCCTATCATCGAGCCTGAAGTTGATATTAATAGCCCTGAAAAAGCGCAAGCTGAGGCGCTGCTCAAAACAGCTCTTTTAGCCGAACTTGATGCATTAGGGACAGATCAGTTGGTGATGTTGAAATTAACCTTACCTGCTGAAGTTAATTTCTATCAAGAATTGGTTGAACATCCTAAGGTATTGAAAGTGGTTGCTTTATCGGGTGGTTACCACCGTCAAGAAGCCAACCGCCGCCTAGCTGAAAACAAAGGCATTATTGCTAGTTTTTCTCGGGCGCTGACCGAGGGTGTGAGCGCTCAGCAGTCTGATGACGAGTTTAATACGACGTTAGATGACGCAATTGAGTCTATCTATCAGGCGTCTGTTAGCTAATCAGCCGTTAATTTTTGTGTTTAAAAACCAAGCCGAGTGCTTGGTTTTTTGTTTCTGGTCAACAGATAATGTTACGAGACGTTTGCCTAGTAGATTTACCTAATGTTGCCTTGATATAATGGGTTGTTAGCGGGCACATACCGCGTGTTATCTTAAGTAAATTTAAGCTTATCATCTGATTTATAAGGAAATGGTGCGTTTGATATGCAAGTATCTTTACCCTTGCCATTGTACAAAAAACTCACAGTAACATTCAGAGTGGAACCGGGTTGTTTAGGTCCAGACGGTGTGGAGCACATTGAAGGTTTTTGTAAGTTTGCCAAACAGCAGGTTGCGACCCTGCATAGCGACTTCGTGCGTTGGCGTATCGTGCCACGCTACGATAAAAGTTTAGCTGAGACCGAGTACAAAACGAATAATAAGCGTTTAGATCATGTAAAAGCCATGCAATATTTGGGGGTGTTTGGGCAAGAGCTAGACGAATTTGAAGAACACTTTCAAGACGAACTGGCCCGCTTAATTGATTTATACTTGGGACGCTAATAAAATGACTAGGTTTTAAGACATGGGTTAGCGGTCTAATAACCAGCCTTTTTCAACTGCGATTTCTACTTCTTGTTGCACATATTGCCACAGCTTAGGGGCGATATCTTTTAGGTAATGATTACGTTTAAGCACCTGACTTTTTTGTACCTTGTTGGCCTTCCAACTGCCACCTTGATTACTCATATTTTGCAATACGGGTAGCACTCGGTCCATGCCTTTGGCAAATTGAGCGTCGGCGGTTTGTGCTTGTTCAAACTCATGCCATAAATTACCCATTTCTAGGGCAAGTTCTGTCGGTAATAGTCCAAAAATGCGCTTAGCGGCCGCGAGTTCTTTTTGTTCTTGGGCTTGATGATCTTGCTCATCAGCAAAGGCAAAAAGATCACCGGCATCGATCTCGACAATATCATGGATGAGTAACATTTTTGTGACCCGTAAAATATCAATTTTACGCTGTGCGTAACCAGCCATTATTTGCGCCAGCATGGCAATATGCCAGCTATGCTCAGCGCTATTCTCGTGACGGTTGCTATCGGCCTCGACCATCGTTTTACGATATACCGCTTTGAGTTTATCTATTTCTAAAATGAAGGCAATTTGCGCGGATAGGTCGTGCATTGGGGATATCCTGAGATTAATATGAAAGTAACAACTGCCCTTAGGCAGTTGTGAGTGAGTCCTTATAATTCGTTAGGACTATCTTGCTTGTCGGCAATTTTTTTCAAGTTTTCATGGATTTTGAACAGCACTATTAACAATTCGCACCATATACGCGCACCAATCACCCCAGCAATCAAAATACCTGCGCCAGTAAAAAAACCACCCCCGTAGGTCGTAAACATAGCGGACACACCTGATATAACCGCTGCGGCTAACATTAGCCAGTATACAAAGGTGATGATTTTGGGGGTGAGCATAGAGTCGAAAAAGAGTACGTCTTTCATTATATCTTCCATGTTATTACGTTATATAAAAACCAATTTTTTGGTCCCACTCATTCCGCTGTATTAGCGAATGAGTCGCAAAACTATAAGATACTTTCGTTAATAGTTACAAGGAGTTATGCAAACTAAATCAAAATAGATATCGCTATCATTTTTACTATAATGCCTATTTATTCGTGCTAATGGGGCGTTATGCAAAACGCAGCTCTAAGCCTAAGGCTTGCAGGTACTGGGCTTCATTGGCCAGATCGGCACTAAAAATAGGCTTATTCTCTAACCAGCCATCGGGAAAGGAAAGGCGAATGCTATTGGTTTTTACCTTGACGTCAATGCTAGGTAGAATGTCGTCCTGACGTTTAATATTGAGCAGGGCACCAAGACGCAAAATAGCAATCAATTTATGGACGCGTTCCCCAGAGTGCTGGGTAAACTCAGGAATATCATTAAGGCGAATTTTTTTACGATAATAACGTACCAAGGTGGCCATTAAATTCTGTTGTTCTTGATTAAATCCAGGTAAGTCGATGTTGTGCAAAATGTACGCCGAATGACGCTGCGTGCCATGGGTGTTGATTTGTAAACCCACCTCATGCAATAAAGCAGACCAACCGAGCATGCTCTTGAGTTCTTTATTGGCTATCTTCCAATCGTCTTTGCAATTTTGGTAGATATCCATGGTGACACTGTGTACTCGTCGAGCCTGCTCAATATCCACGTCGTAGCGCGTTGCCACACTTTCAGCTGAGCGTTGACGTATATCTGGATGGGTGAGTTGCTCTTCCATCTCATAGAGTACCCCTTCGCGCAGTGCAGCAGGCGAAAACACCATACTATCGATATCCAAGCTTTTGAATATGGCAATCAAAATTGCTAAGCCAGCGGCAAATACTGGCTTACGATCTTCGCTCATTTGGCTAATTTGCAGTTTGTCCAGAGAACCTACATCACAACATACTTTTACTAAGTGCGTCAGTTGCGACAAAGAAACCCGACCTTCGGTATCTTTAACACTGTCATTTTGCGCAATTTGAATAATGTTGCGTATGGTGCCGGATGTGCCTATGCAGCTTTTCCAGCCAGCGCGCAAATACGCTTTATCGATCATTTCCAGCTCTTGCTGGGCAGCGGTGATAGCACGCTCAAAATACTTATTTTTTAGTTCATCGTGTTTAAAGTATTTCTTGGTATAGCTGACGCAGCCCATTTGTAAACTGCGCAACATTTTGGGCTCGAATCCCTGACCGATAATAAATTCCGTTGAGCCTCCGCCAATATCGACGACTAGGCGTTGTCCATCATCGTGGTTAGTATGCGCCACGCCCAAATATATTAAGCGCGCTTCTTCCGCGCCGCCTATAACTTCAATAGGATAGGGCAGTATGTTGCGAGCGGCGCGAATAAACGCTGGGGCATTTTGCGCTTTACGTAAGGTGTACGTTGCGACAATGCGGACATTTTCTGGGGGGAAGTCCTGCAAACTCTCTGCCACGACGTTTAGGGCATCTAAGCCGCGTTGCTGAGCTTCATCATCGAGATAATAATCGTTGTTTAGGCCCTCGGCCAAACGTACTTTTTGCTTTACCCTGTGTAGGATCTGTACTGAACCTGCCACAACCCGGGCAACCACTAAATGAAAGCTGTTGGAGCCAATATCTAATGCGGCAATTTTGCTGGTGTCTCTTACTTCAACACCATCAAATGGCGCATTATCATTGGGCATCTTTTTGCTTTTCCCGGTGTTTTATATATTCATATGTTTCAATTTGTGAGCGCAGTTTTTTGCGGTTCCCACGGCGCACATATTTATTCGACTGATGTTGATCTATGATACGAGCTTTCAGGGTATCTTGAAATTGAATGTCGAGTATATCCAAAATCTGTTTAATCAAGGTGGGCTCATAAATCGGGCAGCCCACCTCGATACGAAAGTCCATGTTTCGGGTCATCCAGTCTGCAGAAGAGATAAACACACGCTTATCGCCAGCATTTTCAAACACCATGACACGAGGATGTTCTAAAAAGCGATCAACAATACTGATAACTGATATATTCTCGCTTAACCCTTTTACACCTGGTACCAGCGAACACATGCCACGAATGATTAAGCGCACTTTAACACCGGCCTGACTGGCTTTATATAAGTCATCTATCAATAAACGATCATCGAGATTATTGATTTTCAGGGTAATACCAGCGCTCAACCCTTCTTTGATGTTTTGAATTTCCTGACGGATCAGCAACTGTATTTTTGTTCTGGCGTTAATCGGAGAAATCTGTAGATGGTGAAATTTATGCCGACGATAAGGTTGTTGAATGAAATTAAACACATTTTCCGCTTCAAGCGCGAGCTCCTGATTGCGCGTAAACAAGCTAAAGTCCGTGTAGATCCTTGCCGTTTTTTCGTTAAAATTACCGGTTCCAAAATGTGCGTAGTGAACAAGTTCGCCTTTTTCCTCACGACTGACCAGACACAGTTTGCTGTGGATCTTTAGGGCGTGCATGCCAAATACCACTTTAATGCCTGCATCGGTCATGGTTTTTGACCAGCCAATGTTCGCTTCTTCATCAAAACGTGCTCTTAACTCGACCACTACTGTGACTTTTTTGCCGTTGTCTACCGCATCTATGAGGGAGTCTATGATGCGTGAGTTTTTCGCCACCCGATAAATGTTTAATTTAATCTGTTTTACATTGGGATCGAATGCAGCTTGACGAACAAACTCGGTGACGTGTAAAAAACGATGGTAAGGATAATAAAGTAGAATATCTTTTTCACTAATGGCATCGAATACTGTGTGGTGTGCGGCAAATTCACTTGAGGTAATGGCCGGTAACTTGGCGTTTTCAAGGTAGTCTCGGCCAACGTTGGGAAACCCAATAAAATCTTTAAAGTTACGGTAGGTACCACCTGCAATCAGGCTATCGTAGGACGATATTTTTAGGCGCTTTTTGAGGTTGCGTACCATGTCATTGGGCATTTGCTCGTCGTATACCACACGCACGGGTTCGGCAATTAAGCGCTGCTTCATGCTTTCTGACATTTTCTCAACATAGCTTTCTTCAATTTCATCATTGATGGAATATTCTGAATCCCGAGTCATCTTGAATGAATAGGCTTCGCCTGATTCAAAGTCGACAAAACCTTTAAATATACTTTCAAGGTTAAGGCGAATGATGTCATCCAGTAACATGATATATTTCTTTTTGCGGCTGTTTTCTGGGGGGATCACCACAAAGCGTGAAAGGGCGTTAGTGGGTACCTCAATGGTGGCGTATTGGGTGCTTTTACCACTGTTGTTTATGGCTACATAAAGATAGGTTGCAGAGTCATTTAAGCGAGATACTAAGTTGACTTTGCTATGCAGCAAAATAGGGGCAATGTGGCGTAAAATTTTATTCTTAAAATAGTTTTTAAGCCAAGTAGCCTGGTAGTCAGAGAGTTTACCATCTTCAATTAAAAAAATATTATAGCGCGCTAAACGGGCAAACACGTCAACCCGAACCCGTTCAAAGTCCTCAGTCATGCCCAATACCTTTTCCTGAATTTGCTCCATCAGCAATTTAGTCTGTTCAGCTTTTTCGTTATCGCCTTCATCTAAATGAATGTAAATTTTACGTTTTACATCCGCTACACGCACACGATAGAACTCATCCATATTGCTGGAATAAATACCCAAAAAACGAATACGTTCTACGATTGGGTTTTTGCGATCAGCCGCTTCTTGCAGTACCCGTTGGTTAAATGCCAGCCAGCTAATTTCTCTAGAAAAATAGATATTGGGTTGAGCAATCATAATGTCTTAATGTCAGAATAAGCAAAATTTGAGCGGTATAGTGTCAATTCTGTATGACGAATTTATGACAGCAATACCGCCGTTTAGCTACCCATTTATGTGCATTTAGGCCTTTGTAGTGATGTCTACCACTAAGTCGTTCGCGATCGATTCCAGCGCCAGACGCAGCTCGTCTAAGTCGAATCCATCTTCAATGGCGACCAAGGTTTTGGCTTTAAACAACATACCACCCCAATTCGGTGCACTGTCGCAAGTGGAATCAAACTTCACAATATTCAAACTGAAACGATTTAAGATAGTAGTGAGTTCTTGCACTATGCCCGGTTTATCATTACCCATAACATCAATTTGCACAGTACGAGTTTGGGCGACGTTTTCGCTGCTCCCCTCGACTAAATTGATCGATAAACTTGGATGGTTAGAAAACTGCTCTATTAAAGCGGCCTGTTTGTCTTCCGGCAATTGAATTTCCACAAAACCTGCAAAGTGGCCCGCCATATATGACAAATTACTGCCTAGCCAATTCCCACCCAATTTGAACACTGATTGAGCAAGTGAGTCGACCAAGCCACGTTTATCTTTGCCGACTAAGGTAAAAATCATTGGTTTCATAATAATGAACCTCGCGTTAAAGTTAAGTATTAAGTAATGGGGTTTAGCATAGCTTACAACAGTGCCAATTGTTTGTAATTTTTCCTTAATAATCAATTGATAGTATTAATTGATTATTCTATTTTACCAGTGTTTGAAAAGGAGAATGTGACAGTTTAGCGTACTGGGAATTGTGCTCTATTATTACTTTTTGTTGTAAAACTGAGACGAAAAGCACGTCACTGTCATGTTACTGTCATTTTTCTTCAGGTATCATGCGCGACGATTAAACTCGAATTGCTGTATTTAAACCATAGAGATACTTAACGTATGCCAACAAACACATTTCTTGGAGTTTTTGCGAAATCTCCTTTGAAGCCACTTGAAGACCATATCAAAGTGGTGAATAAATGTAGCCAAGGGCTGCTACCGTTTTTTGATTCTGTTTTCTCTGGGGATTGGGAGAAAGCAGCTCTTTTTCAAAGAGAGATTTCTAACTTAGAAAAAGAGGCTGATACCCTTAAACGCGATCTTCGCATCAGCTTACCACGGGGCATTTTTATGCCTATTCAGCGCCAAGATGTTCTTGAGCTGTTAACCCAACAAGATAAAATTGCGAATAAAGCTAAAGATATTTCGGGTCGTATATTGGGACGCCAGTTGATGTTCCCAGTGGAAATTCGCGAAAGCTTTATGGTCTACTTAGAACGTAGCTTGGATGCAACTAAACAAGCCAAGCGTGTGATCAACGAACTGGATGATCTACTGGAAACCGGTTTTCGTGGTCGTGAAGTACGTTTAGTTGAAGATATGATCGTCGACTTAGATAAAATCGAAGACGACACAGACGTAATGCAAGTTGCCTTGCGCAGAGAATTACTGGTTTTAGAGTCACAGCTTAACCCTATCGACGTGATGTTTTTATATAGCATCATTGAATGGGTGGGGGAATTGGCTGATATTTCAGAACGTGTCGGTTCTCGACTCGAACTCATGTTAGCCAACTAAGAGACAGTATTCATGGATATTTTACAGACATACGGCTCCACGCTTATCGTGGTAGCCGCTTTAGTAGGTTTCCTCATGGCCTGGGGGATCGGGGCTAACGACGTTGCGAATGCAATGGGTACCTCGGTTGGGTCAAAAGCCCTGACGATTAAGCAAGCTATCTTAATTGCTATGGTGTTTGAGTTTGCTGGCGCTTACTTAGCCGGTGGTGAAGTGACATCCACCATTCGTAAAGGGATTTTGGACTCATCCTACTTTATTGACAGCCCTGAGCTGCTGGTATACGGAATGATATCTGCGTTACTTGCTGCGGGTATCTGGTTGGCGTTTGCATCCTATTTAGGATGGCCAGTGTCGACTACTCACTCTATTGTTGGTGCATTAGTGGGGTTCGCCGCGGTTGGCGTTAGTGCCGATGCTGTTGCTTGGAGCAAGGTGGGCGGTATTGTTGGTAGCTGGATTATTACCCCTGCTATATCCGGTTTTATTGCTTATTTGATTTTCCAAAGCGCGCAAAAACTTATTTTTGATACCGAAAAGCCATTTAATAATGCCCAGCGTTATGTGCCGTTTTACATGGGCGCAGCGGGCTTTGTAATGTCTCTTGTCACTATCAAAAAGGGTCTAAAACACGTTGGGTTTGAGATAGGCACCGCGAACGGTTTTTATATTGCTTTTGCTATCGCAATTTTAGTTGGGGTGATCGGTAAGTTTGCAATTAACCGCATTAAATACGACGACAAAGCAGACCGACGTACACATTATGCAAATGTCGAAAAAGTATTCGCTATTCTAATGATAGTGACAGCGTGTTGTATGGCGTTTGCTCACGGTTCGAACGATGTTGCAAATGCGATTGGGCCTTTGGCTGCTGTGGTGAGTATTATTCATAACAATGGTGAAATCACTAAGCAAGCTGGCTTAGTTTGGTGGATATTACCTTTGGGCGGCTTGGGTATTGTTGCCGGTTTAGCTTTGTTTGGTCATCGCGTTATCAAGACAATTGGTAATGGCATTACCCATTTAACCCCGAGTCGTGGTTTCGCTGCCGAATTAGCTGCGGCATGTACTGTGGTATTAGCCTCGGGTACTGGCTTACCTATCTCTACCACACAAACCTTAGTTGGTGCGGTATTAGGTGTTGGTATGGCGCGTGGAATTGCGGCGATCAATTTAGGTGTAGTGCGCAATATCGTGGTCTCTTGGGTCGTGACTCTGCCCGCAGGGGCGGGGTTGTCAATACTCTTCTTCTTCGTATTGAAAGGCGTTTTTGCTCCCTAGTATGCTCTTAAGGTGATGTGTCACCAATCGAAACAGAACCCAGGTACTTAAAAAGCATTCATGCTCAGTACCGGTTCTGTTTTTTTTTGCCTGAAATATACGGCACAACAAATTTGTTTGTTTACCTAAGACTGTCATATAACCGTTATAAAACTGTCATATTATGTATGCTTGTTGTGCGTAGATTAATTAAGTAGTTGAATGAAACCGAATATAATAGTGTCAATTTTTGTATGTCTGGGAGCTTTAATGAGCACTCAGGCTATGGCGATGCGTGATTATATTGACGTAGTGGGTTCTTCAACGGTTTACGCGTTTTCTACTGTGGTGGCAGAACGCTTCGGTAAATCAACACCATTTCGTACTCCCAAAATTGAATCAACCGGTTCAGGGGGGGGATTAAAACTATTTTGCCAAGGAGTGGGCATGAAGTATCCGGATGTGGCCAATTCTTCGCGCCAAATCAAAGCATCTGAAATAGAATTGTGTCGTCGTAACGGCGTGAACGATGTGGTTGAAATTCTTATTGGCTTCGACGGGATTGTTTTAGCCCAGAGCAAAGTCGGTCAACGCATCAGTTTAACGCGGCGAGAATTATTTCTAGCCTTGGCGAAGAATGTACCGAACCCGGATGGCAGTGCCAATACTATTGCCAACCCTTATCTAAATTGGCGAGACATTAATCCGAGTTTGCCAGAGGTAAGAATAGAAGTGTTGGGCCCGCCCCCTACATCTGGCACTCGGGACGCCTTCTCTGAACTGGTACTTGATTATGGTTGCCACACTTTTGCATGGATAGCCGATTTACAAGCACAAGCTAAGCAAGCTCAACAAGGTGGTGATGTTAAGCGCGCAGGGGCGTTAACACACAAGCAACGTGGTTTATGCCGCATGTTACGAGAAGACGGTGGCTATATTGACGCTGGTGAGAACGATAATTTAGTGGTGCAAAAGTTAAATGCCAACCCAGATGCACTAGGATTGCTGGGGTTTAGCTTTCTGGATCAAAATAGAGACCGGATCCAGAGCGCTGAAATAGACGGCTTCAAACCGAGTTTTGCGTCTATAGCCAGTGGTGATTACCCAATATCGCGACCACTGTATGTTTATGTGAAAAAAGCGCATATCGGCATGATCCCAGGCATTGAAGCTTTTATCAGTGAATTTATCAGTGATCGAGCTGCAGGGGAAAACGGTTATTTATCTCGCAAAGGTATGATACCGCTAACGAAATCAGAGCGACAAGCCATTGCTGAACGCGTTAAAGCACTGCGGCCTGTGACGCACTAATGATTAAGCATGAATAGACGTAATTAATTGAAGACTATGGAAACCCCGACTCTCATTATCATCACGCTACTGTGTTCGGCGGGCGCCTATATTTTAGGACGTAATCGCGCCGCAAATATTGCGTATCGCGCAGGTAAGAAAAATGCGTTGCATTCCTTGCCCTATTACTACGGCGTGTTAAGTGCACTGTGGTGCGCGCTGCCATGCTTGTTGATTGTATTAGGCTGGAGCGTGCTCGATGATGTTGTCGTACATGCGGCCATAGTGAACTTACTACCCGAATCGGCTCAAGCACTGCCCGATAGCGAAATCGAGTTGATGGTCAACACTGTCATTAATTTGGCCTTGTACCCCAATGCACTGATCAGCAGTAATCCCCCTGATTATCTAGTGCAAGCAGGGCGTGACTATCTACGCTGGCAGCACCTTAGTCAGTTAAGTTTATCCGTCGTGGTGTTATTCAGCTTAGGCTTAGCATTTTCATTAAGCTGGTTATGGATAAAACCTAAAGTGCCGGCACGTCAGCAAGTCGAGAGAGTGTTTAAATGGGCGCTGTTGTTATGTGCCAGCATCGCAATTGTGACGACTGTGGGGATTGTGTTGTCTGTGCTGTTTGAGTCACTGAGGTTTTTCCAGTCGGTGAATGTGTTTGATTTCATTTTCGGCACGCACTGGAGCCCACAAACGGCCCTGCGTATCGATCAAGTGGGCGCATCGGGTGCATTCGGTGCTGTTCCTTTGTTTTTAGGCACCTTATTGATTTCCTTTATTGCCATGCTAGTGGCAGTGCCTGCAGGGCTAATGTCAGCTATTTATTTGTCAGAATATGCCTCACCAAGACTACGTGCTGCGGTTAAGCCAATGCTGGAGATTTTGGCCGGTATTCCTTCCGTGGTGTATGGTTTTTTTGCGGCGTTAACCGTGGCTCCTTTTATTCGCGACAGCGGTGGTATGCTCGGTTTAGATGTCTCTTCTGAAAGTGCACTGGCGGCAGGATTAGTTATGGGCGTGATGATTATTCCGTTTGTTTCATCCTTATCAGATGATGTACTTAAAGCCGTACCTCAATCGTTACGAGACGGTTCGTTGGGCCTAGGGGCGACGCAATCAGAAACCATTAAACTGGTGGTGATCCCAGCGGCCTTACCTGGGATTGTTAGCGGCGTGTTACTCGCCGCATCACGGGCTATAGGTGAGACTATGATAGTGGTAATGGCCGCGGGATTAGCAGCCCATTTGACCGCCAATCCATTAGAATCAGTTACCACAATTACGGTACAGATAGTTACCTTGCTGGTCGGGGATCAAGAGTTTGACAGCCCTAAAACCTTGTCAGCTTTTGCGCTGGGGCTAATGTTATTTAGCGTTACATTAGTACTTAACTACATCGCTTTGTATGTGGTGCGTCAATACCGTGAAGAGTATGAGTAAGCAGATGGCAAAAATGACCCCTAATACTGTTTCTGCGCGCAAACACGTCGATACTATGGCGCTGGTAACGCGCAATTTAGGCAAGCGTAAGCGTGCTGAATGGCGTTTTCGTGCCTACGGTGTGGCTGCTATTTTATTCGGCTTTGCCTGCCTGTTGATTTTGTTTAGCGATATCATTGCAAAAGGTCATGGGGCATTTTTTCAAACTCAAGTTTATGTGCAAGTTCCCCTCAACGCTCAGCGATTACAGATTACTGACCCTAGTTCAACAGCTCAGCTTGCCAAGGCGAACTACGACAGCGTCATCGAGCAAGGGCTAATCGAGGATCAAATGCGTATTAATGGGGCGATAGGGTCCACTGCTGCAGATAAGCGCCAGCTGTTGAATCTAATTAGCACTGGCGCAGTCTACACAGTGGAAGAAACATTAAGCGACACCCCGAGCTTGCTCAATCAAACGGTTGGCGTGTGGCTGGTTGCCGACGATGACGTAGATAATTATGTTAAGAGTCTGGGGCACAGCGGGGAAGGCATTAGTGGCCGCTTGAGCCAACAACAGCAAGGCTGGGTGGATAACTGGATTGCTCATGAGCAGGTGCGCCAAGCCTTCAACACGACTTTTTTTACCTCGGGAGATTCACGTGAACCCGAGCAAGCAGGGATCCGCAGTGCACTGATGGGCTCCTTGTTTATGTTATTGGTGACGATAGGACTGTCGTTTCCGATTGGTATTGCCGCTGCGATATATTTAGAAGAGTACGCACCTAAAAATGGACTTACAGACTTTATTGAGGTGAATATCAATAATCTGGCCGCAGTGCCATCAATTATTTTCGGTCTATTAGGATTGGCAATATTTATCGGTTTTTTTGATATGCCTCGCTCAATTCCTCTGGTGGGTGGCTTAGTGTTAACCTTAATGACATTGCCCACTATTATTATTTCAAGTCGTGCGGCAATTAAAGCGGTTCCACCGTCAATTCGTGATGCAGCTTACGGCTTGGGTGCCTCAAAAATGCAAGTGGTGTTGCATCACGTTGTACCGCTGGCTATGCCCGGTATGTTAACCGGTGCGATTATCGGCTTTGCTCAGGCCCTTGGCGAAACAGCACCGTTACTTATGATTGGCATGGTGGCTTTTATTGTGGACGTGCCGGACAACTTAATGGATCCATCGAGTGCATTGCCAGTACAAATCTTTCTATGGGCTGATAGTCCTGAGCGTGCGTTTGTCGAACGTACATCTGCAGCCATTATGGTGTTGTTAGCATTCTTAATTACCATGAATGGTTTGGCTGTATGGCTGCGCCATCGTCTTGGCCGAAGCCATCAATAATAGGAATACCTAGTGAGTTCAAATTCAGGATACAACCGGTTATTCGACCCCATGCAAGAAACTGGACGTCCGCTAGATTTCGCCCAACACGGCTTGGGTAATAAAACCGTGGGCAATTCGTTTTCAGATAAAGCAAAAATGTCAGTGCGTAATTTAAACGTATATTACGATGATAAGCAGGCGATTCATGACGTCAGTTTAGACATTAACCGCAATGAAGTGATGGCGATGATTGGCCCGTCAGGGTGCGGGAAGTCGACGTTCTTACGTTGTTTAAATCGTATGAATGACACCATAGACAACTGTAAAGTCGAGGGCGAAGTGACCCTAGATGAACATAATATCTATGATCGTAAACAGGATGTAGTGCCTCTTCGTGCTCGGGTAGGGATCGTGTTTCAGAAACCCAACCCGTTTCCTAAATCTATATATGAGAATGTGGCCTACGGCCCCAGAGTACATGGCTTGGTATCACGCCGGGCGCAGTTAGATGAAATCGTTGAAGATAGCTTACGCAGAGCGAGTTTATGGGATGAAGTGAAAGATCGCTTGTTCTCTTCGGGTACAGGGTTATCCGGCGGTCAGCAACAACGTTTGTGCATTGCTCGCACGATTGCCGTCAACCCAGAAGTGATCTTGATGGATGAGCCGTGCTCTGCGCTTGACCCTATCGCTACCGCCAGAATTGAAGAGTTAATGGCAGATCTTAGCCAGAATTTTACCATCGCTATCGTTACTCACTCTATGCAGCAAGCGGCTAGGGTTTCTAACCGCACAGCTTATTTCCATATGGGGCGTTTAATTGAAGTTAACGACACGCGCCGTGTATTTACTAATCCAGAGCATGCGCTCACTGAAGCCTATATTACCGGACGATTCGGCTAACCTAAGGGGAACAATATGGAGCGACATATTTCTCAGCGCTTTGACTCTGACCTAGAAGCATTGAAGAGTCAGGTGTTAGAAATGGGCGGCGTTGTTGAGCAGCAGATCATCGATTCTGTTAAGGCAATCGAATCGGTTGACCGCACGTTGGCAGAGCACGTTTTGAGTGTTGAAGACGATGTAGACCGCCGTGAAGTGCTACTGGATGAAAACTGCACCATGATCCTTGCGTGTCGTCAGCCGGCAGCATCGGATCTGCGCATGGTACTGTCGGTCACCAAGATGACCCGAGATCTTGAGCGAATGGGCGACGAAGCACAAAAAATAGCGCAAATGGCCATCGCTTTGAGTGATGATGGAGCTGCGCCAGGCGGTTATGAATCGATACGTCATATGGGCGCTTTGGTACAAAAAATGGTAAATTCAGTACTCGATGCTTTTGCCAGATTTGATGCCGACAAAGCGTTAGATGTGGCCCGGGCTGATACGCAAGTTGACAGGGAGTATCAATCGGCAATGCGTGAAATTGTCACTTACATGATGGAAGATCCACGTTCTATTGGTCGAGTGATGAATATAATATGGGCGTTGCGTTCCATTGAGCGTATTGGCGATCATGCACGCAATATAGCGGAACATATTATTTATTTGGTTAAAGGCCTCGATGTGCGTCACACCAGTGTCCATGAGATTGAAATGAGACTAAACAAGTCTTAAACCCACCTCGATAGTCGACCGCTTAATCGGGCGGTTGATACAGCTACTATCATTATTGTGCTGTACTTCAGATTACCTCAACTTTACTTTCCGCTCATTTTCCTTGACGGCTTTATAACAGGGTCGTGTGTAATATATCTGCAATAAAAATGTCATTATGTAATATATCTGCAATAAATATGTCATATATTGCGCGCTGATATTTGAGTGCGCTGCGATAAGAAAATAATGTTTGCGGCCAGAGAAATGAATGAGCAATCATTTTTATTCACTCGGGCTTACATATACAGAGATAAGACAGATCATCGCTGAGCGATATTCCGAGCTGGGCTCAAAAGATAGCAATTATGATGGGATGCGTTTTTGCAAATTACATAAGGTAAAGAAAAGCAACAGTGGTGCTGGAACCGCTTTCGCTGAGTATTGCTATAATCGAATACGCCGTCACACCAGATGAGTTATGTCAGCCCTAAACGCGTTGCTGTCGTGTTGAAATGAGGCATAATTCCGCCACGCGAAATGGTACGGCGGCACAATAGGAGATAACTTTCTTATGAAGCTTAAAAGCCACTTAATTGCATATTTTACCTTGGTCGCTGTTTTACCCGTCCATGCTGTCGCAGCGGATAACGCTAGTGCAGAAGTAACGGCGCTGGTTGAGCGATTAAATCAATTAGAGCAAGAGTTACGTGACCTGCGCAGTCAATTAACTGCCGTAGAGCTTAAGCAAAAAGATCAAACCGAGCGGGTTGCCATTATCAAAGACTCCCCAGATGATGAAAGTCCCGTGTCAATTAAATGGAAAGGGGCGCCTGAAATAAAAGGCGAGAGCGGGTGGAGTGTTAAACCCAAAGGGCGTGTGCTCTATGATTTCGCTAATTTGTCATCGGTACCATCGACCATTGATATACCTGGAGAGGGTTTTTCTAGCGAAGCTCGGCGTCTTCGTTTTGGCATACAAGGTACTATGCCTGGCGGTTTTGGCTACAAGCTCATCGCTGATTATCTTGACGGTGTTGTATTAACCGACGCATATATGAGTTACCAAGACGGGCCATTAAAAATCATCATTGGCCAACAAAATACCTTTCAGGGCCTAGAAGAGCTCTCTAGCAGCAACGATACCAGTTTCGTAGAGCGTTCTGCGTTTACAGATGCCTTTGGGTTTGAACGTCGAGTCGGCCTTTCTGCCACTTATAACCTTGGTGATTTCATGCTTGAAGGAGGGATCTTTAGCGATAATATTGACGATTTGAACGACGGCAATAATTCGTTCAGTGTTGATGGGCGAGTGACTTACGCCACCCTAGTCGACGATGCGCTAATACACCTTGGCAGCTCTGTTCATATACGTGATTTGGGGGATGAGATTGACAGCATTCGCTACCGCCAACGTCCTTTGGTACACAGTGTCGACACGCGTTTCATCAACACAGATCAAATATTAGGTGCTGAAGACGAATTGAGTTACGGCTTAGAAGCCGCAGTGATTGCCGGCCGTTTCCATATGGCTGCTGAAACCCACTGGGCCAAAATTAATCGTGTGGAGCTAGCCGATCCCACCTTTTTTGGAGGCTCTATTGAAGCGGGTTATTTTTTAACCCAAGACCAACGTGAGTACAAGGGAGGGGTATTTAAGGGGGTGAAAGTGAGCAACCCCGTTGGCAATGGCGGGACAGGCGCTTGGCAAATCAACCTACGTTTCGATCGCCTTGATTTAGTGGATGCCGGCATTGTCGGCGGAGAACAAGATGCTTATATGGCGTCGCTGATTTGGACCCCAGTGAATAATGTGCGCTTTTTGCTCGATTACGGACACCTTGCATATAGTAATGCGCTGGATATTGTTGAAGGTGCACCGAAGGACTTTTCGGTAAACGTACTAGGTGCCCGTACCCAACTTAGTTTTTAACCCGCTTTTTTCAATACGTTGTGACACAGTAAACTCATTCGGAAGTGCACTGTGTTACTTTTATCTGCTAAAAATCAGCATAAAACATCGAAAAATTCTGCAAGCAACCTCTGAGTATATGATTTAAACTTATTGTATTAATCGTTTTTATTAATGAGTTTTTCATGAAATGGCCCAATCTTAAGCACCTTCACTACTTAGTTACTTTGCATCAAGAGCAACATTTTCACCGAGCAGCAAATCATTGCCACGTAAGCCAGTCGACGCTCAGTACCGCCATTCAAAATTTGGAAGAACAGTTTGGCTGCCAGCTACTTGAGCGGGAGCATAAAACCTTTGTTTTTACTCCATTCGGCCTTGAACTTGTGGAGCGTAGCCGCCGGTTGCTTAATGAAGCCAATGAATTGGTTGATTTCGCCCAGACCGCAGGAGATTGGCAAGCCGGTAATTTAAAAATTGGTGTTATACCGACAATCGCTCCTTTCTTTTTTGAAGGTTTGATTGGTGCGGTTCAAGAGAATCTGCCGGATATTACCTTGCAGCTACAAGAAGACACTACCAGCAACCTGCTGAGTCAATTAAATGAAGGTATTCTGGACTTGTTGGTGTTGGCATTACCCATGGAAACCCCTGGCTGCAAGCAGCTTGTGTTGGGGCACGATCCATTTCATTTGATTGCCCATTCTGATCTGGTTGACACCTTGCCTATGCCCATGGATGTTTCTGCTTTGCCGGCTAAAAGCGTGTTTTTATTGCAACAAGAGCACTGCATGACAGGTCACGCGGTAAGTGCTTGTAATTTGCGCCACAAAGAACAAGTTAGCTCGTTAGCGGCTAGCAGCTTGTATACTCTCGTGCAGTTGGCTAATAGCAAGCTAGGGTTCACGTTTATGCCCGAATTAGCCATTAAAAATCATATCTTAACCACCACTAAATTGGTGTCGTTGCCGGCTGAAGCCAGCGCTTATCGTGAAATTGGTTTAGTGTGGCGTAACGCAACCACCCGTGTGCGCCTGTTCAGGCATCTAGCAGAATTGCTTGCCCCGTTAACCCCCATTCCTACTTTGCAAAAATAATTCACTTTCATTCAAACTTTTTACACCCTGCTCGCGACTTTATTAATGGTCGACATAAAAGGGAATCAAATGCGTGTTTGAAAAAAGCGACGAACAGCTGATAAAGAAAGCTCAGAAGGGTCATAAAAAATCCTGGATGAGCTTACTCAAACGTTATGAAAAGCCCATTTATCACTATGGCCTTAGGATGACGGGTAACAACGAAGACGCGCTAGATTTGCTACAGGAAGTGTTTATTTCGGTATTTCGTAATTTGTCGTCATATCGAGGAGAGGGTAGCTTTAAAGGCTGGCTGTTTCGTATTGCCCATTATCGCTGTATTGAGTTTTATCGGCGCAAGCGGCCCACCCAAGGGCTGGATGATGCACCGGAAATACCCAGTGATGCCGCACCTGCCGAACAACACATAGAGCATACACAACGCAATGCACAGTTGATCAGTGCTATGCAGCAATTACCACTGGCGCAAAAGTCGGTGGTTGAGCTCAAGTTTTTTGGTCACTTTACCTTTGAAGAAATTGCCCAACAAACCGGTATGTCGGTGAACACGGCCAAATCTCGATTATATGGCGCGTTAGTAAAATTAAAAACCTTAATGGAGGTGGATTATGTCGAACTATGACAACGCCGAACTATTGGCTTTATGGCTAGAAGAGAAACTGACTGCCAGTCAGCGGGACAGTTTTGAGCAACGCTGTGTTGAAGACAGTCAATTTGCTCAGCAAGTTGAAGCGGCCAGTATGTTTAAAATGCAGGCACAGGAATATCAATCGACAGATGTACCTAATTGGAACAAAGAGAAAATCTTTGACTATGGGGTAACGAGTTCCGTTTGGTCATGGTTACCAGGTGTCTCATTTGTGACATCCGTCTTAGCCATAGTACTCGTGTTGACGGGCACGCAGGTGAATATCACGGACGGTGAATTACGTATTCGCTTTGGTGCGCAGCAATCAGAGCAAGTCGTGGTCAAAATGCTTGATAGTAGGCTCGAAGAATTTAGACAGACTCAGCAAGCTGCGCTCAGTTTATATGCGCAAACCCTGCAACAGCAGCAGCTTGATAGCGCTAGTCAGTTGACTAATTACTTGCTGACATCGAGCCGTCAAGAGCGCCGTGAAGACTTTGCTGAACTGATTAAATTTGTTAATCAACAGCGCAGTGACGACCAGCTTTTTTATGCTCGTCAGCTCAATCAGTTACAACAAGATATTTATCGTGATGCCGATGGCGTCGCGGTCGAAAGTGTTCAACAGTAGAGGTAACCCTATGAAAATGCTTAATCGTTTATACATTATTGGTGCGCTCGCCGCCGCCATGCAAATATCCCCAGTGGCGGCAAAAACCAATACCATTGAATTGGCTGGAGAGCTGGAGATCATGAGCAATATTTTGCAAACCGCACTCAAGCAAGATACGAGCGAAGGTAATATGCGCGTTAACACTATTGGTTATACCTATTTGCAAGACCAAGGGGTGATTTTCAATATCGACGTAAGTCGTTACGGTAGCCGTCAGTTTTTTATATTCAATAACGGTCATCCATCTGTCCCCCCAGCGCCCCATGAGCCCATGGTATTTGATATGCCCGACTTAGATATTGATATGGATGAAGATGAAATTGAAAATAGGGTAGAAGAAGCGATGGAGCGAGCCGAATATTTATCCCAAGAATCGAGCAGCAAATTGCGTGCTCTGAGCGAAAAACTACGGGAATTATCCTGGGAACAGCGAGAATATGAACGTCGCCGTCGGGATCTCGAGTTTGAGAAAAATACCAGTGATAAAAAGCGTCGCACCGCACTAGATGAGCAACTAAGTGAACTAAACGCTGAACTCAAGATACTCGACGCTAAGCGTACAGAAGTTCAGCGTTATAAAGCGAAAACGGAAGCCGAGCGCCAAGAGCAAGTGCAGCAACATAAAGAAGCCATGGAGCAAGCGCATAAACACTTTTTAGCAAACTTCGAAGAGAACTTAGGCCAAGTGTTGTGTCGTTATGGCTCTGGGTTAAGAGCATTAGATAACAACGAATATGTCAATTTTGTATTGGCTGACTTTAGTGTTTCATCAATTAATAAAAAAGGTAATCAGGATAGGGTATATGTCTTTAAACACAGTGACATTCAAGCTTGCGTAAAGGATAAAATTGACCAGAAGACCTTATTTTCTAATAGTCAGGTGTACGGGTTTTAGATAATACCAAGCGATACGCTGGATGAGTAGCTTCGCTTATTTAGCGTTCAGATCAAAGTGCTCCCTGTTTTATGATGCATCGCGGCAAACCTTTAGCGTTAAGCACAAGAGCACTGAAGCTGAAGCAAGTATTTGAATTTAAAACTAGCTTGCTAGGGCCGCTCTAAAGAAATGATGTGCATTGTCCTAGGGCTCAGTGATTAGCTATTATTCTGATTCGTTGGGGGCTAGGCACGCCATACATGGACCGGCCTTATTAATAACCTGTTTAATCAGTTTAAAATAACCTGCTATCACCCACATCTATTGGTAAAAAGTGCTTTCGTTTCATAAATTACTCCTTGTATTGCAAATGCTTACTGTATTGCAAATGCTTACTGTGTTGTAAACGCTGATTTGATAGGCGTTTTTTGCTGAATATTACGGGAGTTAACATGCAGGTTGAGAATATGAACGGCCTCGAATTGATGCAGGCAGTGGTGCGCGGTGAGCTGCCGCATCCGAATATGGCCGATACCATTCCAATGAAATTCGTTTCGGTGGATAGGGGATTTGTGGTCTTTGAAGCCACCGCGGATGATAGACATACTAACCCTCTTGGTGGAGTACACGGCGGTTTTGCAGCGACAGTTATGGACTCTGTCACAGGCTGTGCGGTGCATACTATGCTTGATGCGGGTGTAGGTTACGGCACTATCGATTTGAATGTGAAGATGCTTAAAGCGATACCCAAAAATACTGCCTTGATCGCTGAAGGTAAGATAATCAGTATGTCAAAATCACTTGGTGTGTCTGAGGGCAAGCTTATTGATAAAAGTGGTAAAGTTTACGCGTATGCTTCAGCCACGTGCATGATTTTACGCCCTAAAAAACCGTAATTTTACAGATTATTTATCGTTAAACCTTGAGTATTTTGTACCGATAAGTTTTGATTGTCGGCAAGTTGTCATATTTTTATGGGCATAATCGCCTTTTTATTTTCTGGAGTACAAGATGGGTTTGAAGTTTGTGAGTCGCCGCTTGACTAAAAGCATGTGGTTGAAAAGCGCGTTGTTGGTATTGTCTTTTGGAAGCAGTGTTAACGTGCTTGCTGAAAACAGAATAGACACTCAGCGTCCAGATGCGCCTGAGTTAGCCGGCTATGGTGAACACAGCATTGGTGTACGCCAGCTTGAGGTGGTTAACCCAAAGCAAATTGATATTTTAAAACTTGACCCATCTAAGGCTGAACCGGTTGAATTGCCGCACTATGATCGACCGCTTACCCTTGAAGTTTGGTACCCTGCGGTAAAAGGTAGCCAAGGCAATACTAAGTTAAACGCGTATATACGTGACGGTAAAACCGAAGTTGTCTTGCACGGTAAAGCGCTGCGCGATGCCAAACCTGAGGCAAGCAAAGTCGCCTTTCCTTTGGTGCTGATCTCACATGGTTACCCAGGCAATCGCTTTTTACTGGCACATTTAGCAGAGAATATTGCGTCGAAAGGCTATGTGGTGGTCTCTATTGATCACACTGATTCGACTTATCGCAGCAAAGCGGCTTTTGCTTCAACTTTGGTTAATCGTCCTGTGGATCAATTGTTTGTTTTGTCTCAGGTTGAAGCGATGTCAAAAGACAAACAATCATTCTTATATGGGCTAGTTGATGCGTCAAACACTGGCCTTATTGGTTACTCAATGGGCGGCTATGGTGCAGTAATTAATGCCGGCGCCGGCGTGACCGAGCAAGCGGTAAGCAGTAAATTAAGCGCACCTTTTGGCACGCTCAAGCGTCATCAAACAGGTATTAAGGCAAGCGCGGATAAGCGCTTGAAAACCGTTGTCGCCTTTGCGCCTTGGGGCATGAATTACCATATGTTCAGCAACGACACGTTAAAAGAAGTGACTGTGCCTATGTTGTTGATTGCAGGGTCGCAAGATGATGTGTCTGGTTATGAAAATGGTGTTAGGGCTATTTGGCAAGGGATCACAAATGTAGACCGTTCATTATTAACTTATGATAATGCTAACCACAACGCGGGCGCCGTAATGCCAGCGCCTGAAGAGTCTTTTGTCTTTGATAAAGAGCTGGGCTTTAATGTTAGCGAACATTATCTTGATGCGGTGTGGGATAACGCCCGCATGAACAATATTGCCCAACATTTTGTTAGCGCTTGGTTAGATAAATATCTGAAGAATGACAGCACGATGAATGCGTATCTAGATTTAGTGCCGAGCTCAAATGATGGTGTTTATGCTGTTGATGAGCAGGGAAATGCAAAACCGGAAAATAGCTATTGGAAGGGGTTTGCTAATCGTACCGCGAAAGGGTTACATTTCGAGCACTTGGCGGCGTCAAAATAATTCGTTATCAACCTTCAACTGATATCAGTTGAAGGTGTTTCTTAAGCGTATTTATCCCTGTTAGCGTAGGCCTTCAGGGGCTAGGTCACGCAGGTAAATTTTACATACTCTTTCGTTTATATTAGGGTTGAATTTGTTGTTGGCATGGATAACCACATGATTTTTATGGTTTATCTATCTGGCTCTAGTTTTGCTTCTGTCACCTGCATGATACAAATAATACTGCGCCAAAGCGCGAAGCCGGTGACCAATCATGGATTTAATACCCGAACATCTCATCAACTTTGAAATTGATTTACAGATGGTGATTTATCACCTGTTTCAATTAGGTTTAGCCTTTTTGTTTGCGTTACCCATTGGACTCAATCGAGAAAGCAGTTCAAATGGGGCAGGGCTTAGAACCTTTCCATTAGTAGCGCTGGCGTCTTGTGCATTTATGCTCATTGCCATGAACGCTTATTCGGCTGGCGACGGTGAAGCTGAAGCAAGGGTGATGTATGGGATTATTACCGGTATTGGCTTTATCGGCGGTGGGGCAATCTTTAAACAAAATGATGGTGCAAGCGGCACGGCAACTGCTGCAGGTATTTGGAATACCGGAGCCATTGGTATTGCGGTAGCGTATCAAAACTACGAAATTGCGCTCATTCTGTCGATCTTGAATTTCTGTATTTTTCAATTTTCACGACAAATTAAACCAAAGAAAGTCAAAGAGTTAGCGGACTAACTGAATTCAACTTAAATTTCTATATTGCAGTCGCTAAATGACTAAGGTGGGGAAATAAAGGATAAGATACATTAACATTGAGCAATAATGCGGTAGCTGAATTTATTATCGTTTAGTCACTTATAATAAAAGCGGGCACATGTCATATGCCGCACAAGGAGTAAAAATGAAAAGTAAACTGATCCTGATACTAACGACGATGCTATTGGCTGGCTGTGCTAGCCAACCTGATTACCGTGAGGCCACAAAAGGCGGTTTCGGCTATACCGAAAGTAAATACAGTGATACCCAATACCGAGTTCAGTTTAAAGCGCGTGGCACCGATAAAGGCAAAGCAATGGATTACGCCATGTTACGTGCCGCAGAGCTTACGCTCGCGCAAGGTTACGATTGGTTTTTGGTGACGGATAGAGAAACCTTGGTAGACAAAGAAAATGTGCAACTCAGCCCTCAAGTTGGGTTTAGTCGCCGTTATGCCACGGTGACGGATTGCGGGGTGTTAACCTGCCGCACCTCACAATTCCCAAGCAACCAATTTGAAACAGGTGTGTTTATTGGTGGTTCAGAGCAAAGTGAAATAGAAAGTACGCTGAATATTGAAATGGGCAAAGGCGCTCACCCTGACAAAGGATCTAGCTTTGATGCACTGCAAGTGAGCGAAAACTTGACGCCAAAAAAAGAGTAGTCAGTAGGCCTTTGGGGTATGCGCAAGTAAGCTAAATACCGACCGCTAGTACGCTTTATGTAAGCAGTCAAGGCTAATGCCAGTCATTCGAAAGACTGGCATTTTTTTGCGCTTTAAAAAGCAATATATTAAGTAGCCTTTTATAAATAAGTAAAAAAGTGCTTCACTTGATAAAGAAATTTGAAAGTACTCGAGTTAAATATGAAATCTTTGCAAGATATTCGTAGTTTTTTGAAGGTCATACGTCACGGCAGCATCTCTCGTGCCGCTCGGGAAAATGGCCAAACCCCCGCCGCGTTAAGTGCGTCTCTAAAACGCTTGGAACAAGAAGTCGGTGGGGCGTTGATCATACGATCTACCCGCAGTTTACGCTTGACTACCGCCGGCGAGCAGTTTTTAACCCACGCGCAACAAGCAATTGAATTACTCGATAAAAGCGTACAAATTATTCAACATTCGACGCAGAACATAAGCGGCAAGTTGCAAGTGTCTATGCCCTCAGACTTAGGGCGCAACACGGTTATGCCTTGGCTAAACGAGTTTATGGATAATTATCCCGATGTCAGTGTGAGTTTATTTTTAACGGATGAGCTGAGCGACGTATATCGGCAAAATATCGATCTCGCCTTTCGCTACGGTGTACCAGAGGATTCGGGCTTGGTGGCATCACCACTTTATACCGCTAATCGACGGGTGTTGTGTGCCTCGCCCGCTTACATCGCAAAGTTCGGTTTAATTACCACGCCCTATGGGTTAGCCGAGCACAAGTGCATTAGTTTTATTCGCCATGAGCGTGTGTTTGATCATTGGCTTTTTTACCATCAAGGCCGTGAACATAAAATTAAAGTTAGCTGTCATCGGGTAGCAAATGATGCTGACGCCGTGCGTCGCTGGACTCTAGATGGCTATGGCATCGCTTATCGCTCACGTTTGGATGTATTGGCCGATTTAAGCCATAAAAAGCTGGTGGTCTTATGTGATGATTGGCGTAGCGATCCGTTGCCACTGTATATGATGTATGCCGACAGACGGCAAATTACCCCTGTGGTACTCAGGCTTAGGGATTTTCTACAAGCTAAAATTAAAGACTACTTAGCGCGCTATGAGCAAAGAACGGAGATTGACTAAATATTGCTAGCCAACAGCTTAACACCTATTGGTGCTGAGCTGGGGTCTAGGGCATGCTTTTACTTTGTACTGCACGAATGGATGCGCTCTCGAGTAAATGCAGATTTAAGCTTAATATGCAACGCTGATACGTTGGTTAACGTGAGCAGCATTTTCAGCTTCATCAAGCATCGCTTTGGCGTAATCAGTTACTGATATTTTACTCTCACCATCACTGTTAGTGAAAAAGGTGTCTCCACCTATGCGAAATGCACCTTCACTCGGACCGGGATAAATTTGTGCCGCTGGGCTGATAAATGTCCATTGGGTAGCATGTTTTGTTTCTCGAAACACAACTAGAGCTTCACCTTGAGCGAGGGCTTCATCTTTGTAATCTGCAGGGAAATCAGGGGACGACACTAAAACCATACCTGGCGCAACTTCTAAACCGCCTGCACCGCCGACCCATAATAAACGTTGCTCAGTGCCTGCTAATGAGGTCAATAACCGTTCTGCAGTTTTTGCTACTAATGCATGCTCACCGTCAGCTCGGGCGCCAATTGCTGCGATAACAAGGTCAGCGCCTTTGGCAGCATCAGCAAAGCTTGCACTGCTGTTTAAATCAAATTTGCGCGAACTAATGCCTTCAGCTGTTATTTTCGCTGGGTCACGAACGATAGCGATAACCTCGTGTCCTCGGGCTTTCGCTTCTGCTGTAATGGTGCTGCCGATCCAGCCTGTTGCGCCTAAAATTGCAATTTTCATAATGATATTCCGTTTCGTTTAAAGGTTGAGTCAAGTAAGTGAAGCCAGTTTACTTGTGCTCCTATTGATGATAAATAGACATTTATGATTCATATTGTTTCAATTTAGGATGCTAATGGATAGGATCACATCGCTGCAAAGCTTTGTCGAAGTGGCACGTTGCGGCAGCTTTACCAAAGCCGCTGAACATATAGGGTTAAGTCGTTTACAGGTCACTCGGCACGTGCAAGACATTGAGCAATGGTTGGCACTGCGACTATTTCATCGTACGACACGTAAAGTCAGTCTAACCCTGCAAGGTGAAGAAGCGCTTGAGTTTGCCCAGCATATTCTCAGCTCAGTATCTGAGCTTGAAAGCCGAGCCCATAGCCATAATCATGAATTAGTTGGCTCCATTCGTGTGGCTACGCCTATTGGGTTAGGTCAGCATCTGTTATTTGATGCTATCGAACAGTTTGTCGCTGTGCACCCAAAAACGCAGATCCAAATGGTGTTGTCCGATGGATTATCCCAATTGGTTGATGAGCGGGTGGATATTGCCTTACGCTATATTGACCAGCCTCATCAACAATTGATTGCCCGGCGACTGATGCACATTGATAACGTGTTGTGTGCGTCACCTGCCTATATTCACCAACACGCCTCGCTGGAACAGCCCAGTGATTTACTCGCGCATAACTGCCTTGTTCATAGCAACAGTGCGCAGTGGCGCATAGTATCGGCTACCAGCGACGAGAAAATTACGGTGAAAGGCAATATACAAGCTAATGAAATGGGGGTGGTGCTGAAGGCTGCACTGCGTGGCCTGGGCGTAGCCAACCTGCCATGCGATTTAGCTAACCGCTATTTGCTCAGCAATGAACTTTGTCAGGTTTTGCCCAATTATTACGCCCCGGGTCATAATTTATGGGCTGTGTATTTATCCCGTGATCATCAGCAAAACGTCGTGCGGGCTTTTATTGATTTTCTTGCGCTGCGTTGGCAAGACGATGTACACAAGGTACAACAAGCAACAAGTTGATGGAGCTTTCGCTTTGATATGTAGCCGGAGCCAATTAAACTATAATGTGCTTATTATCTTAGGGAATATTGATTCATGTTGAAGACAAAAAGCGTTGTGATACCCGCTGCGACACGCAAATTGAGGGTCCATTTTATATTGGTTGGGGCACTGTTGTTGACCCTTGTTGGGTGCACCAATAAGCAACTTTATAAGGTGGGGCAGTCCTATCAAAAAAGTGAATGTGAGCATGATGCACTGACTGATGTGCAATTTAAAGCGTGTCAAGGTATGGAAGCCAAACGTTACGAAGATTATGACCAAGAGCGTGAAGAGGTGTTAGCAAACCCATAATGTTGAATACTCGCCTTTAGACTTTAGTCTAATGCTGAAATTTCATTGTCAGTGCACTCTCACTAGTATGTTGCGGATTTGTAGTGGTAAATATTAAAAAAATGTCAACTTAATTTACAATTCACTGGCTGCTCTAATTGTGGAATATATAACTTGTTGATACTTTGGTATTTTTCAATGTGGTGCTTTTCTTGCTGTGCAAGCTGTGATTTCATAAAGAGGAATGTCACATGCAGAGAAAAAATAACATAAAATCGACGGCTATGTTGGCTAAAAAAATGGTCAAAATACTTAGCTTAACGGCAGTACTGAGTTTATCTTTTAATGCGTTAGCGACGCCAATAAATGGCACGGGCAATATCACGCCTGATGTGATCTTTGGTGATGGTAATGCAAACGGCTCATGGACCGGTGAAACGGTTAATGGCGTGGAAGTAGCCCTGCGCGGTAAGTTGCGTTTTAACGCAATGGGGAACCCAGAAAACGTCTTTAATTACGATGGAAACCGAACTTATACCTTTGATCCTAGTTTAAGCTCGATCCCCGCAAATCGTTCGGTCTTTAATTTCGAATATGCGGTAAACGTTGATGCCTTTGCCAATCCATCTGGCGCCACATTAGATGACTTCACCTACCTATTTGAGTTCGATTTAGACCCAACAGCAGGCACTAATTTTAATAGTGTCGATATGATTACCCTGAAAGACGATAATTCCCTTGGCGACCGCTCGACGGGGAATGGGGACGGTATTGAAGACCCTGATAATTATGCTGCGGTTTATGGTGATTACAGCGTCGCACAAAATTCTCAGAACCGTGGTTTTGGATTTTCAGGTGCGTTAGATGCTGGGACTGAAGGAATGTTTACCTACAATCTATTGGTATTTGATGCCAATGGTACTGAGTTCGCCAGAAGTTCGATTGATATCATAGTCGGGGATGTACCTGTGCCTACACCATCGACGCTTGTGTCTCTGTTTGCGGGCATGTTTGCGTTTGGTTTGTTGGCTTTGCGTCGCCGTAAAACGTAATCAGTTAACGTGACTCTATGTTATCTATAGTGGCATTTACGGCTGTATAATCGCAACCGTAAATGCTTTTTCCTAGCTGAGTTAACGATTTTCCAATCGATTATAATCCAACAAACCGCCCTCAATAGGATTGTGTTGCATAAAAGTTTGGTTAAGTTTGTCGCTGAACTCCCAGAAGTCCTTTGTGGTGCGGCGCACGGCAAATAAATCTAGAAATGCGGCGTAGTCTTGTTCCGTTTTAATTTGCTGCGCTTTAGCGACCAGCTTTGCTAGGTCAGCTTCTTTCACCCGCCAAAATACATCGGGGTAACTACCGAGTAAGCCGTGCACCAATGTCACGTCATCATTTTGATGGTCGCGATTGGCGTCTTCAGAAAACAAACTATTCACATTGTAATGGGCACTGTTGCGTACCAGCGTGAATATCTCCGGGTTATCGCTATCTTGTGGTTCAACCATGATCATGCTTAGTTCTGGCAGAATGGAAGCACTGATGCCCTTTATATTCGCGAGTTGCCCTAATAGTGCTTTGCTGTTTCTACCTAGTTCACTGTCTTGCAGCCTAAATCGACGGGGTTGAACCTTTTTTACATGCTCAGAAAAAATAGCGTATAGCTCTTGTTTGTGATGCTCGGTGGTAAACTCTATGCCTGTAGGTTGATCGAATGAATTGATTTTTCCTTCAACGAACTGAGTCAATTCAGGACTGGCTTTTTGATACCAAGATGCCAATTCTGCACGACGACTTTGCGGCGGTAGAAAGGCTAAAAAGTTAGACTCTCCCTCCATGCGTAGAAAGTCCATATACAAACGCGTTAGTAGTTGATGGCCATAATTACCGTACACATCGAAACCGGCGACCAATAGATAATGAATTCGTTCGAGTAAGGCATAATCGATGACCCAAGCGGTTTTCGGCGGTTTACCCACTAAGCCTTTTATCACAGTTGCATTGTCGAAATGACGAAAAACCGTTAGGGTCGCATTGTCATTTTCACCATCGCCGTTCCAGATATCTTGCGGGATGAAATGTTGTCCATCTTCCAATGTGGTACGCATAAATTTATTTCTAGCGCGCATATAGTCACCTTGGCGCGACGCATATTCAAGCCACGTCACCGCTAGTGCGGAGCTTTCTTGTTCCGCAGGCAGGCGCAGATTATCTTGTTGCGACAAATAGAAATCATTTACTTGGGGGGAGTTTGCCACTTCAGGCTTAACAAAATATACCCAGAAACGATCATTGATAACGTTCAACGCGACTTGGCCGCGACAAACCGGGCCTTTTATATAACCCATAATGGTATTTTGAGCGCGCTCAAGCATAAAGCGATAACGGGCATTCACGGGTAACTGGGCAAATGCAGTCAGTGGATTCGCCGCTATGGCAGGTTTATAGCTGGGTAATTCAGTGACCTCATAGTTAGCGTCGACAAACCATTTTTGCCATTTGTCCGTGAGCTGTTTGTGAATAGCATAGGGTTGATGGGTTTTATTGACGATCGTCGACATCACGGGCTGTAAACGGTAGTAGACTCGCTCGACACCTGGGGCATCAAATGGGCGTCGACTGGCGATAACGTCTATAGGTTGTCCTGAGGGAGTAGTTGAGCGCACCACATTGAAAAACTGTGGTTGATGATTTAGCTCGCTCAGTTCACTAAAATACAAATGAGTACTAAAGAGGTGCTCATAAATATAACGAGCACTTAATTGCATTTTTAGGCTGTCGTCATTTAAAAATGCCTCGAGTTCATTGACCGCGTGTTGCAGGGGCATAGAAATGGGAGTGTGGGCCGGCATATAGGCACCGCTTTCTAGCCAGCTCATTAAAGTATTGTGCTCATTATCTGTCAGTTCAGGTAGCGCGTAGGGCATACCGCCAAACGCTTGGCTCTTGGCATAGCCGCTAAATTCTTGCACGGTTGGACATTGTTGACTGCGGTCCACCGTCACATCGAACCGTTCATCTAATAATTTGGCGTCTGGTAAAGGGTGTTGTTGTTTTAGAGTCAACATTTGTGCCAGCACAGATGCTTGTGTATTGGCGCGCGGGGACTGCTCTCGTTCATTTAATACTGGGTAAAAGCCACGTTCACGCCATTCAGGGGAGTCCAATGCATCTATGAATAGACGATTTGGGGTCGCAGCAAGAATACGTGAGCCGTGGTAGACCTTTTCTTTATTAGCGCCTCTGTCGATCCCTTCGGCAGAGCTCATCTTGAGCTGGCATGGTGCATCGTAGCAAGCGTGGCAAACAACGCAGCGTCCTTCGATAATAGGGGCGACTTTGTTTTCATAAAATACCGTCGCAGGGCTACCAATTGTTGCTTGTGCCGCGGTAGCGGGAGCACGGTTTTCTGAACTTTCGTGACCGTATAGCTTGTTTAAATCTAGGTTTGCTATGGTTGCGCAGCCTGAAGATAATAATATGACGGCGATGAATATCTTGATCCATCTGGTGTGTGTGTGTTGCATAGAGATCCAATATTGGCTATTTACAGCGACATTTTTTTGATCTTTAAGAGCAGCGTACAGCACTAGCATAAATCAAAAAGATTGGTTGATTAAATGAAGGTTGAAATTTGCCGCGCAGTTTACCTTGTGTGGGTATTTGCCTCAACTAAGTTACCCATAATGAGTGATATATTTGTATGCTGAATGTCCCTTTACTGAGGCTTCTCCTTGACAGAATTGACAAAAAAATGAACTCTATTTACATTTAATCGATATTTTTTGGGCTGCCTATGACTCGTGAGAGCAAAGTGACATCAGTGTTTGGCCATATACTGATTATTATTTTGGCGGGGGAGCTGATTTTTGCCTTACCATTTCATTTGGCGCGCTTTTTTAGGCCAACTTTCTTGCAAGCTTTTGAGTTAACGAACACCCAGTTAGGCGATATTTTTGCGGTTTATGGCGTTGTTGCTATGTTGTCTTATTTCCCTGGGGGCTTGATTGCCGATAGGTATGCGCCTAACCGCTTGATGAGCTATTCCTTGCTGGCAACCGCCGCAGGCGGACTGTATTTACTGAGTGGACCGACTCATTTTGGCCTCACCTTGTTATTTGGCTATTGGGGCGCTACCACAGTATTGGTTTTCTGGGCGGCGATGATAAAAGCAACGCGATTATCCGCTGCGCCTAATCGACAAGGCTTTGCGTTTGGTTTGTTAGATGGAGGGCGTGGGCTGGCGGCTAGTCTATTCGCTAGTGTGGGAATACTACTTCTGAGTCAAGGCACGTTTAATCCCCAAGGTGACTTTACCAGCAGCGACGAGGCCTTCAGAGCGATTAGATTGCTGATCATTTATTATACCTTGCTCACCATTATCGCTGCTGGGCTGACTTGGTTTTTTGTTAGCGCCCAGCGCCCGGGATCACAGGAGCTTGATGCGCAGTCGGCCGGTGGTTCTTCTTGGGGAACCTTACGTACAACGCTGGCTAATCCATTGGTATGGTTGCAAGGTGGTGTGGTGATTTGTGCCTATTGTGGTTACAAGGCATTGGATAATTACAGTTTATTCGTGGTTCAGGCATTTGATTGGTCACAAGTTGAAGGCGCGCAATTTATTACCTTCTCTAGCTATATGCGACCGGTTGCCGCACTTGCCGCAGGAATATTAGCGGATCGATTACGAACGAGCCGAATGACCTATCTGCTATTTGGTTTGCTTGGGTTGGTATTTGCAGGCATTGCTTGGTTAACCCACATCAACTCAGCTTTGACATTGCTTTTCGCTATGCTGCTATTTACCTTTTTTGCGGTGTTTGCTTTACGTGGCATTTACTTTGCGCTGGTTGATGAAAGCCAGATCCGCATGGGCGCCACAGGTACAGCAGTAGGAATTATTTCGGTATTGGGTTTCACGCCTGATATTTTCTTTGCATCGATTGCTGGACGCATGCTTGATGCAGAGCAAAACGGTTTTGCATATTATTTTTTGTTTGTTGCCGGCATTATGTTTATCGGCTGTTTGTGCGCGTTATTATTGGCCCGTAAAGTGGCTAAGTTACGCAACGTGAAGGAGGTTAATCAGAGCGCATAAGATAAGTTAATGGCACGTAAGGGCAAACGATAGCCTTGTAAAAACGGGGAATATGAAGAGTGGCAGCATGAATTGTCATATTCGTAACATATCATTAACCCTTAACATCTGTTTTAATTAAGAAAATTATAAGTAGCAGTAAATATTATATGTTCGGTATTTTCAAACCCGCCCCCCATCAACCTAGATTGCCCAAAGAAGAAATTGATAAAGAATACAAAGCCCTGCGTTGGCAAGTGTTCATCGGTATATTTGTCGGTTATGCAGGCTATTATCTCGTCCGTAAAAATTTCTCGCTGGCCATGCCTTTTTTAATCGAAGAGCAAGGCTTTAGCAAAGGACAGTTAGGCATCGCTCTATCGGCTGTGTCTATCGCCTATGGCTTAAGTAAATTCCTCATGGGCAGTGTGTCTGACCGTAGTAACCCGCGTTATTTTTTGATGACGGGTTTGCTGATTTCATCTGCTGTCATGTTTTTGTTTGGCTTCACCGATTGGGCGACACAAAGTGTAGCCAGTATATTTGTGTTGTTGTTTATCAATGGTTGGGCGCAAGGAATGGGCTGGCCAGCCTGTGGCCGTACTATGGTGCATTGGTATTCAGGTAATGAAAGGGGACGAACCGTATCTTTTTGGAATATTGCCCATAATGTGGGAGGAGGTTTAATAGGGCCGCTTTTCATTCTCGGAATGGCATGGTTTAACGACTGGCACAGTGCATTTTACATACCTGCTGCGGCGGCTTCGCTGATCGCCGTCTTTGTTTATTTCATTATGAAAGATACACCGCAATCTTGCGGCTTACCCCCTATTGAAGAGTACCGTAACGATTACCCCGCGCAGTACTCAAAATCCCATGAAGAAGAACTCACGGCCAAGCAAATTTTCATGCAGTTTGTACTGAATAATAAACTGTTGTGGTTTATCGCGGTGGCCAACGCGTTTGTATATTTAATTCGTTATGGGGTGCTTGATTGGGCTCCTACTTATTTGTACGAAGTGAAAGACTTCTCGTTCGACAAGAGCTCCTGGGCATATTTTCTGTATGAGTGGGCTGGTATCCCGGGCACACTTTTATGTGGTTGGATAAGTGACCGCTGGTTTAAAGGTCGCCGGGCCCCTGCTGCTATTTTATACATGGTGTTAGTGTTGTTTGCCGTCTTAGTGTATTGGATGAACCCGGCAGGAAATCCAGGTGTTGATATTGCCGCCCTAATGGCAATTGGCTTTTTGATCTACGGTCCTGTGATGTTAATTGGCTTATTTGCGCTTGAGCTCGTTCCGAAAAAGGCCGCTGGCACGGCAGCAGGTTTAACGGGCTTATTTGGTTACTTGGGCGGTGCAGTTGTGGCTAACATTGCCTTAGGTTACACGGTGGATCACTTCGGCTGGGACGGCGGATTCATCTTGCTGGTTGGCGGATGTGTCGGCGCAATATTGCTGATTGCGTTAACCTTGAAACATGAAGTCGCCCATGAAAGTCATCAGCGAGAAGCTGCGTCGACATAGGTCGATAGTAGTTTGCATGTACACACCTAGCTGAGGTCAATCACAAAGTATGCGAGGAGGGTTTAAGGCTATCCTCGCGTATTTTTGCGTAACTTGCTGAGGTATTGATCCCTTGAATATGTGTTTTTTGCTCTTTGTTACAGATTAATCGCTGAGTGGTCCCCCCTTTCAAACCCATGTCCGGTGCCACAACACTTAGCTTAACCATTCAATTTCCGCAAAAATAATCTAGCTACACAGCTAAACAATTGAACATTCATGACATTTCCTCTACAAAGCGATAAGCTAACGGGATATTTCAAGTGGAAAGACAAACATGACAAATTCTGTAGTGATCAGTGGTTCAGGATTATGGAATCCACCACACAGCATCTCAAACGAAGAGTTAGTTGAGGCATACAATGCTTATGCACAGCAGTTTAACGCGCAAAATGGAGATGCAATTGAAGCCGGTACATTAAGCGCAAAGCCATTATCAAGCGCTGAATTTATTCAAAAGGCATCGGGCATACGCAGCCGTTATTGTTATATCAAGGACGGTGTACTGGATATAAACCGCATGCGACCGAATATTCCTGAACGCCCGGAAGAGGCTTTATCGGATCAAGCTGAAATGGCAATCCATGCGGCTAAGTTAGCCTTAAAAGCAGCCAATAAAACCGCACAGGATATAGACGTGGTCATAGTGTCTTGTGCCTATACTCAGCGTTCATACCCCGCACTGGCCATCGAAGTGCAAGATGCGCTTGGTATTAAAGGTTTCGGCTTTGATATGTTAGTGGCGTGTTCTGCGGCAACCTTCGCGTTACACCGCGCCTATGAAATGATCAGTGCAGGTACGGCCAAAGGGGTGCTGGTTATCAATCCAGAATTAACTTCCCCCCAGGTGAATTATTGTGACCGTGATAGCCACTTTATTTTTGGCGATGTGGCCACTGCCATGGTGGTTGAAAATGCTGATACCGCATCATCGCAGCACGTTTTTGAAATTGTTAGCACTAAAGCGGTGACTCAATTTTCCAATAATATACGTTCAAATTTTGGTTATGTTAGTCGTGCCAACGATGTTGACCCTTACGCAGCGGATAAACTGTTTCATCAAGAAGGGCGTAAAGTCTTTAAAGAAGTATGCCCTATGGCAGTGGTGCATATCAGTGAGCATTTGGCGCGTCATGAATTAACCAGTGCGGATATTAAACGCTGGTGGTTGCATCAGGCGAACATTAATATGAACAGTCTGATCAGTAAGAAGTTATTGGGCCGTGAGGCCACGCTGGAAGAAGCGCCAATTGTATTAGATCAATATGCGAATACTGCTTCTGCTGGGTCTATTATCGCTTTTAGTTTGCATCACCAAGATTTACAAGCTGGTGATTATGGCTTGCTGTGCTCTTTTGGAGCGGGATATTCCATTGGCAGTTTGCTGGTCAGAAAAAAATAAATCACGTCGCCGACAGGCGTTTACCGTAAAAGGCGATGGCTTTTTACGCCATTAGCATAAAAACGGAATGATACCAATTTCGAGGACAACATCATTATGCTAGCAGTTTGGGGATACGCAGCCAGCGCTTTAGGTTACGCGCTGTTGCTGTTGTTATTGCTAACGTCCCGTAAATCGGGGTTAGCTAAATATTTGTTGATATTAGCTACGGCTGCTACATGCGTGTGGTCTTTATCACCGTTTTTTATTGGTGAACTGACAGTTGAACGCTTAGTTATATTCGATAACATCAAGCAATTTTTCTGGCTGCTTTTTCTGGCAGCCTGCTTAAAAGACAATTTTACCAGTCTGGTGGGTGTGTTAAAACGCCCCGAGACTTGGTTAATTTTAACCCTGCCTATTATCGCGTTAGTTGTACCCTTGTATTTAGACTTAAACGACAGTTGGTTATTTCTGATACAAACTTTGTTGGCTTTGCAAGTCTTGATACTTCTGGAGGTCATCTATCGACAAGCGGGGGAGAATCGCTGGGCGTTCAAGCCACTTATTTTGTACCTTGGTGCGACCAACCTATTTGAATTTGTGACCTTTGCCAATGCCCTGATGGTTGAACAACTCGACCTGACGTACATCGCCGCCCGAGGTTTTATATATACAGCATTGATCCCGTTTTTGGTGTTGGCCATTCGCCGGGTGCAGCATTGGGGTGTCGACATTTTCGTCAGCAGGGAAGTGGTGTTGCACAGCTCGTTGCTGGTGGTAGCTGGGTGTTACCTGTTCGTTATGTCACTTATCGGTTATGTGGTGAAATATTTTGGCGGGCAGTGGAGCGCAACGATTCAAATCATACTGATTTTTTTGTCTTTAGCCTTGCTGGCCACCTTGTTTTTATCCGCAAGCTTTCGCACTAAGGTCAAAGTGTTTATCACTAAGCACTTTTTTGCTAATCAGTTTGATTATCGTCATGAGTGGGTCAAGTTAACTCAATCGTTAGAGAACACCCGACCAGGCCAAACCGTTTATCAAACCATTCTCAATGCATTCCTTCAGGCAATGGGTTATCAGTCAGGTTTGTTGATCAAGCGCGTGGACAATCAAGTGGAATATCTCGCCGACCAAGAAGCTGAACCATTATGTGCAGAGCAATTGGTTGTGATTCAGCAATTCTTTGATTTTTTTCAGCAGAAAAACTGGATAATTGATATTGCAGAATTACGTAGCAAGCCTTTTGTTTACGAAGGATTAAAGGTTAATCACGCGGCGCTGGACAAAGTTACCTTCCAATTGGTGTTACCTATCTATCGAGGAGAGACCTTTTGGGGTTTGGTACTGATGACCAACACCAAAGAAAAACCTCGCAGTTTAAATTGGGAATTACGTGATTACTTAACGGCTGTAACTGCCCAAGTGACTAATTTCTTGTTTCACCACGAAGCGGCTAAAGAAGTCGCTGAAAATGCCCAATTTGCGGCGTTTACCCGCATGTCTGCGTTTGTATTACACGATTTGAAAAACGTATTAGCGCAAATTGATCTGATTTTGTGTAACGCTGAGCAACACAAAGACAATCCAGAGTTTATCGATGACACATTTGAGACCTTACACCACACCAAAGCCCGTATGGACAAAATGTTGCGCCAGCTATCTGAAAAAAACGCCGAGCCGGCGAGTCATCAGAGTTTATGTTGCCTGTCTCAATGTATTGAGAGTGTCATTAATCAGCGCTGTGCAGCGCAGTTGCCACAGGTTGAATTAACCGTGAGCAGTGAAACCGATGTGGTGCTTGATCAAGATAAGTTCGCCAACGTTATGTATCACTTAATCAGCAATGCCCAACAAGCCACGGCTGATGATGGGTTTGTTCGAGTAGCGTTAAGCCATGCGCCGCAAAGTGCGCAAATGGTGGTGACCATTTCAGACAATGGTTCAGGTATGAGTAAAAGCTTTATTCAGCAGCGCTTGTTTACGCCTTTTGATACCACCAAAGGCAATGCTGGTATGGGAATAGGCGCTTACGATGCTAAGGCATTTTTAGAAAAAATAGGTGGATTTTTATATGTTCAAAGTGAAGAGAATGTTGGTACAGTCTTTACTTTGAATATTCCCGCTGACTAATAGCATAAGTTGCAAGGACATATACATGGATAAGATTTTAGTAGTCGATGACGACTTAGGCATTCAAAAGCAACTGAAGTGGAGTTTTACTGGGTATGACGTGGTGTTTGCTGACGATCGTGCTTCGGCGATTACGCAATTGCGCCGCCATGAACCCAAGGTTATTACCTTAGACTTAGGCTTACCACCTGATCCTGCAAACGCGACGGAAGGCCTAGCTGCCTTGCAAGAAATATTGGCACTCTCACCCAATACCAAAGTGATAGTGGTGACGGGTAACAACGATAAAGTGAATGCGTTAAAAGCCATTCAGCTTGGTGCATACGACTTCTATCAGAAACCAATTGATTCAGATACCATTCAGATATTGGTCAGCAGAGCTGCCCAACTTTACGATCTAGAGCAAGAAAATCGTCATCTGTCGGCGGTCGCCCCATCGATGGACAGAATTATTGGTAACAGCGAGCAAATATTAGCGGTCAGTAAAAAGGCTGAACGTATCGCTCAAACGGATATCAGTACCTTACTGCTCGGTGAAAGTGGCACAGGTAAGGAAGTGTTTGCCCGTAGTATTCATGAACACAGTTTGCGTAAAAACAAAGCCTTTATCGCCATTAACTGTGCGTCTATTCCTGAAAATTTGCTCGAAAGTGAATTGTTTGGTTATGAAAAGGGGGCCTTTACTGGAGCGAATAAAACTACTCCTGGTAAAATTGAAAGTGCTCAAGGCGGAACCTTATTTCTCGATGAAATCGGTGATATGCCTGTAGGGTTACAAGCAAAAATGCTGCGTTTTTTACAAGAGCGCGTAATAGAGCGGGTCGGCGGACGCTCAGAAATTCCGGTGGATATTCGTGTTATCTGTGCCACGCACCGTGATTTAAATACCATGGTGGCAGAGGAAACCTTCCGGGAAGACTTATATTACCGCATCGGTGAAATTAATATTTTAATCCCCCCTTTACGCGACCGTGGTAATGATGTGATTTTACTGGGGAAGACCTTTCTAAACCAGTACAACGAAGACTTCAAAACCAAGGTGAAGGGATTTAGCGATAGTGCCATCCAAGCAATGTTGCAACATCGTTGGCCAGGCAATATTCGTGAATTGCAGAACAAGCTTAAATCTGCCGTGATCATGGCTGAGTCAGCTTATATCCAGCCAGATGATTTGGGCTTGCGCCTAGATGAAAATCAAAGCACGATTACCACTCTAAATTTGCGTGAAGTACGTGAAGAGGCTGAAAGCAGAGCGATCCGCCACGCCTTTCAGGTTGCCGAGCGCAATATGTCGCGCACCGCTGAACTGCTTGGTGTAACGCGTCCCACGCTTTACTCGCTGATCGATAAATACCATTTAGAAGATATTAAAACAGGCTCCTAATGTGGGTTTACGCTAGGGCCATCAACAATATGCCAAGTAATGTTTTGGTCTGAGAGGCGTTAGATGTTGTGGTTGAAATATGCACTTGCGCTGACTACTCTGGTCGGGTTTTGGGGGGCGGGTTTAGGCCTGAGTCCGTTCATTCCCTTACCAGCGTCTTTGTTGGGATTATTGCTGCTTTTATTGGGCTTAGTTTGGCTTAAGCGCATTCCTAGTGCGCTGTTACGGGTGTCGCAATTTGTCTTAGGCCATATGCTGATATTATTTGTACCAGCGACTATGGGCATCTTATTATTTGCCGAAAAACTGGCAGACAATCTACTGTGGTTAGTCTTAAGTATCATGCTCAGCACTCTTGTTAGTCTGGGAGTGACAGCTTGGATTTGTCAGCGTCAGTGGCAAAATCACGCTCACGCGAATACCGATAATGAACATGTTAAGCGCTAGCAGTAATGCGGTATTATCAGCCGTGTTCTGGTGTGCCATCACACTGGCAGTCTACTTAGCCTCACTTTTTATATTCCGACGTCTTAGCAGTCGCCCGATATTTCATCCTATGGTTTTTTGTATTGCTATATTAGCGGTCATTTTATTTTATACCGGTGTGAGTGTTGAAGATTATCAGGCTAAAACAGGGCTGTTAACCTGGTTGTTGGGGCCCGCTACCGTTGCTTTGGCGATCCCTTTGTATTCTCAACTTAGCAGTGTCAAGCAAAACGGCGTGGGGGTGTTATTACCTATCGTTATCGGTGGTTTGTTAGCGCCGATATTAGCGTTATTGGTGGTGTACTTTTTGCCCATGGAAGCGGGCGTCAAGCTAAGTTTACTGACCAAGTCAATTACGACGCCCCTGGCAATTGAAACGAGTCAACATATTGGCGGTATACCTGGGCTTGCAGTAGTGATCGTTATTTTCACCGGTATTGTTGGGGCCGTATTTGCCTCCAGTATTTATCGTTTGCTGCGTATCACCTCACCCCAAGCACAAGGTCTTGCCCTTGGCACAGTAGCCCACGCCATAGGTACTGCACAAGGGTTTCAGATGAGTCAAAAAGTCGGGGCATTCGCAACCTTAGGCTTATGTATCAATGGTGTGTTGACCGCAATAGTCCTGCCTGTGATCTTTTATATCGTTAGTTAGTGGTATGAATTCTGCTTACATTGTCGTTAGTTAAGCAAAATCACTTCGTCATCGAGCAGTAATATGACACCGACATTGGTTAGTAAATATATGCGTAAAATATCAAATGATTTCACTTCGTTTTGCTTGTTAGTTTTATTCACTAGCTTATTTTTAACCGCTTGTGGCGGCGGTGGTTCTTCAGATTCGAGCACCGATAATACACCAAGAGTGATTGTTAATGCCGGCCCAGGCTCAACGGTTAACGAAGGTACTAGCGTTAACCTGCAAGGTGATGCAGTGGGAACCACGGACGAGCTGACTTATGCTTGGTCAGCGTCACCAACACTTGTTATTACCCATGCTGATACAACATCTGGAGTCGCCTCTTTTATCGCGCCGACTACCAGTGGTACCTTGACCTTTCGTCTTACATTGCAAGCCACTGATGGCAATGGCAATGTTGGCTCAGACAGTCTAGAGGTCAACGTACTCGCCTTAAACACCCAACCAAACGCATTGATTTCTTATCCACCCATCGATGGTTTTGCCAACAAGGTATTTCCAGCAAGTATGGAAGTGACCCTTGATGGCAGCACGAGTACTGATGCCGATGCTGCGGATGTGAGTGACCCCATTGCCGCGTTTCAATGGCAACAACTTGCCGGGGCTGATGTATTAGCCGGTGTTAGCAGAGACGCAAGCAGTATTACCTTTACGACGCCTATCCTAGATGAAGACAATAATTTAACCTTCGAGCTAACGGTAACGGATCAGGAAGGAGCCACAGATACCCAAGAGTTGACCGTGACTATTTTAAGCGCCAGAAATAATGTCCCCACAGCAGACGCCGGTGTCGACCATCAGGTGTTTTCAGGAGAGAGTATTTTATTGTCTGGGGTCGCTGATACAGCGATACCGTCGGCTAAACCACTGACGTATTTATGGCTAAATGATTCACTACTTGAACCTAAGATCAACAATGCCAACGTGTTACAAACCTTTGCGGTCGCGCCTATGGTCAATAGTACCCAAGTGTTAACCTTTACGTTGAAAGTGACGGATGCGAACAACAATGAAGTTGATGACAGCATTTCAGTGACGGTTAAGCCATTTCCCCGCAGTCTGCTTAATGACACTGGGGTAACACGCCAGGGCAGCAGTAACGCAATCAACAGTTCTCACCAAGCAGATTACCCCGGACAAGACGGTCAACGAGGCCGAGATATTATCGCCAGTAACAATATGTTGACCAAAGCGGGACGGGGTGAAGGAGGGTTTGATTTCACCCGTTTAGATGACATAGGTGATGAGGTCGATGATGTGAGTCAACCTTGGCGCTGTGTGCGTGACAACGTGACGGGTTTGGTATGGGAAATAAAAACCACCAACGGTGACTTACATGGTCGTCGGCACACCTATAGTTGGTATGCACAAGAAAATAATGGTGGTTATAGTGGGCCATTGAATCCTGCCACGCCAAGCTGTTCCTTAAGTGATTGCAACACAGAGGACTTCGTAGAGGCGGTCAATGCCCAAGGATTATGTGGTTTTTATGACTGGAAACTGCCAAGTCATAATGAGCTGTTGTCCATAGTCCACCTTGGTAAGTCGACTAGCCCTATGCTGGACACGGACTATTTCCCTTATTCGGATAACGGCTCAACGAGCATCTTATGGTACTGGACGTCTCAAGCCAGTGTCGATGGTACCGACGAAGCTGCGCAAAATGCTTGGGCGATTGATTTTGCTTCCGGTAACGATAACTTCCTAAATAAATCTACAGCAGTCAATGTACGCTTAGTCAGAGCAGGACGATGATATGAAAAAGTTAGTTATTTTAGCCTTACTTAGCCTCAATGCGAGTGCGCAAACCTGCCTAGATGATGTTACGGAAACAGCAAGTGCAGAGCAATTTGTGGTCAATACCGATGGTACGGCTACACACACTGAAAGTGGCCTAATGTGGATGCGTTGTAGCCTTGGTCAAACATACAGTAACAACGATTGCATTGGTGAAGGCGATGAATTGAATTGGCAGCAAGCGCTAGATGAGGCACATGGCTATACGTTCGCCGGCAAAAGCGGCTGGCGGGTTCCGAATCTAAAAGAGTTGGCTACATTAACCGAGCGTGCTTGTGTGCGTCCGGCGATTAACGAAACAGTTTTCCCTAGTACGTTATCAGACGATTATTGGACATCAACCCCTGCGGTGACGGATGCGAATCGAGCTTGGGTGGTGGCTTTTTTTAACAGCAGTAATGCTCTGAAAGAAAAACGTCTATTTGTTTACACTCGGCTGGTGCGAACAGTCGATTAACCTATATTTTAATTCGATTATCGTATCGTGCTTTCAAAACCTAGACTTAATGGTCAGAATATCCATGTCTTTTTACGTTAGCGATACGATATGCGTTTTTTGTGGTTAATTTTTCTGTGCTTTTATGTAGCCAATGTCAAAGCCGATTATAAGTGTGATGTTGAGTTAAACTATGGTTTGGTGGTGACGAATGATCAGATCCGAGTGATCGATAATAGTCGTACCGTTTACCAAATTAACCAAGACAATCAACTTATTGTGCAGGGGCAATGGGTGTCGCTTTCCCCTAAACAACAAGCTGAACTGAAAGAACTTGCCGATGGTGTGCATCACGTTGTGCCTAAGATGATCTTACTTGCCAGCGAGGGCGTTGAGTTAGCCATTGAAACCGTTGAGCATGTGTATATCGGCTTAGTGGGAGAAGAACACGAAAGTTACGAAAAGCTACGCTCATCTCTTGCTCGAGTACAATCTCGGGTCAAAGAGAAATTCATCCATGCGGGTAGCAGCTTTTATATGGGCCCTGGCACACTCGAAAACGTCGACGATCTTGTTGATCGTGAGCTCGAAGAGCAAATCGAAGAAGCCATGAACACCTCATTAGGTGGGATATTATCGGCAATTGGAGGCTTGGTTTCCGAAAGTACCAGCACCGAAGAGAAAATCGCCAAACTTGCGGAAAAAATTGACACGATCGGCTCTACTGTAGAAGAAAAATTCTCACCTAAAAGTCAGACTCTGCAACAAAAGGCCCATTGGTTCTGCAATGAATTTAAACGTCTAGATCGGGTTGAAAACCGTTTACGTCAAGACATTCCCCAGTTAACGAAATACGATGTGGTAAGTAGCGCACAATCCCATTCCCACTGATTTTCTATTCGTGGTTTTATCTTGTATTAACGCTGGGGTTCGTGTGACTACGCTGCTAGTATATGCGCCGTTTTGCCCTCAGACCTAAGCATTAATCCATGAGTTTATTTGACCAAGATGCCATTGAATGGCTACGAAGCTTACCTAGCGATAGCGTTAATTTAGTGATAACGGATCCCCCTTACGAATCGTTAGAAAAGCACAGGGCAAAAGGTACAACGACGCGATTAAAGCACAGTAAATCATCGAGTAATGAATGGTTTGCTATTTTCCCTAATGCCCGATTCACTGAGTTATTTGCAGAAATTTATCGCGTGTTAAAAACCAATAGTCATTTTTATTTGTTTTGTGATCAAGAAACCATGTTTGTGGTAAAGCCCCTAGCCGAAGCGGCTGGCTTTAAGTTTTGGAAGCCTTTGGTGTGGGACAAGTGTGCTATCGGCATGGGATATCACTACCGAGCGCGCTATGAATTTATTTTGTTTTTCGAAAAAGGTAAACGTAAATTGCACGATTTAGGTATGCCTGATGTGTTGCAAGAAAAACGCGTTTGGCGGAGTTACCCCACCGAAAAGCCAGTGCCACTGATTGAAAAGTTGATCAGTCAAAGTTCAGTTGCAGGGGACACAGTCATCGATCCCTTTTTTGGTTCAGGCGCGACGTTAGTCGCGGCGAAAAACCTAGCAAGAGTATGGCAAGGCACGGATGTATCACCGTCAGCCCATGAATTTGCCGCTAAGCGGCTGGATATTTAAGTTTGGTGTTATACATCCAATAATTCGTCGGATTGCCTCTAGCTCATGTACGTAGAATGCACCCTAAACCAGCATTTCCAATAATGAATTCAGGTAACGCCGACCAAGAGGCGTGACCTGCCAATGGGTATCGGTTTCAGCTAACAAGCCTTTGGTGAGAGCCGTGTTTAGGTTAGCCATTAATTGGCTTTGCGCTGTCAGCAGTAGCCCGGTGAAGTCGGTAAACTCTTGCTTAGGGCAAGGTTCAAGCAAACGTAGACGATTCATAAAGAACTCAAAAGGAAGTTCGTCATCTTGCACGTTATGCCGTTGATGCAGGTAGGAACGCGTGAGATCCATATAACCCTTGGGATGTTTCACCTTGACCGTACGTATTATCTGGCCGCAGTCAGGTAAGGTCACTTTGCCGTGCGCACCGCAGCCGATGCCTAAGTAGTCACCAAAGCGCCAGTAATTAAGATTATGCCGACATTGTTGACCAGCCAAGCTGTAACCGGAAATTTCGTATTGCTGGTACCCCGCCGCGGTGAGTATGTCATGGCCTTGCTCTTGTATGTCCCACAATATGTCATCTTCAGGCAGTGTAGGTGGTTTAGAGTGAAACTGAGTGTTTGGCTCAATGGTCAGTTGATACCAGGATAAATGGGGTGGTTGCTGCGCAATACCTTGGCGTAAATCAAATAAGGCATCGTCAATGGATTGCTCTGGCAGGCCATGCATTAAATCTAAATTGAAGCTATTTAGGCCCGCATTTCGGGCATAACCCGCGGCATTTAACGCCTGTTGTTCATCGTGAATACGCCCTAGTCGCTCAAGCTTTTCTTGCTGAAAGCTCTGCACTCCTATGGATATTCGGTTAACACCTGCTTTGGCAAAACCATTGAAACGTCCACTTTCCACAGTGCCAGGATTAGCCTCAAGGGTAATTTCTGCGTCATGGGCTAAATTAACGCGCTGACGCACACCAGTCAGTAATCGGTCTATCGCCTCAGGTGAAAATAAACTCGGAGTGCCACCACCGATAAAAATACTGTGAACTAGGCGCGAGCCAATCAATTTGGCATCTTCAGTTAAATCATCAAGTAAATGACTGACGTATTCCGCTTCTGGCAAGGTACTTTGTTTCTGCCCGTGGGAATTAAAATCACAATAAGGACACTTTTGCACGCACCATGGGATATGGATATACAAAGCAACAGGTGGCAGCCTGAGTGTTTTGATTGAGGTGTGCAACGCGTTTTCGTCACCCTTGTGTGAATTAATCAAAATCAGCGCTTAACGTGATCAATAGCTGATCAAGGGCTTGACCACGATGACTCAAGGCATTTTTTTGCTCTTTGCTTAGCTGGGCTGAGGTGCACTGTTTTTGTTCCACCCAAAATACCGGATCGTAACCAAAACCACTGTCGCCAGTGCGCTGAGTGGTAATTTTTCCGTGCCATTCACCTTGGCAAATAATTGGGGTAGGGTCATCAGCACTGCGCATATAGACCAACACACATAAAAAACGGGCATGGCGGGCTGCGGGCGCCACGTCCTTTAATGCCTCAAGTAGCTTATCGATGTTGTCAGTATCGGTGGCATGGCTGCCCGCATAACGGGCTGAATACACGCCAGGCGCACCGTCCAATGCATCAACCGCTAAACCTGAGTCGTCGGCTATAGCAGGTAGCCCAGTAATTTTAGCGGCATGACGCGCCTTGATAATTGCATTTTCGACAAAGGTGGTGCCGGTTTCAGCTACATCCGGCACGTTAAATTCACTTTGTGGAACGATATCAATATCAAGGGGGCTGAGTAATTGGCTTAACTCGGCAACTTTGCCTTTATTGCCTGTGGCTAATACTATTTTGCGTGACAAGGGAGTGGCTCTTCAATTTGATTAGGTTTAGGCGAATTTTACCTGTTTCAACACATAATTGATATTGTACCTTACTCGTCTTTGATAGGGGTACTTGCTCTCTCATTTGAGAAATACATCTTGCTGTTGCTGGGTAAATTATTTAGTCTTGATAAGGTTATTTTTTCAAGTTAACCCATTTATTACCGCAAGGACGCTTTATGAATTTTCCCGCCAATGCACTTCTTCTTGTTTCACTAAGCTTAGGCTCTGGACATACGCTGTGTGCAACTGAGTCCCAGCCTCAGCCAATCGAATTAAACGAGCCAAGTGCTGTACTATTGGAATCAGCTAAGCTACCTGAACCAATAAAGCGTGTTCACCCTAAATATCCAACTAACATGGCGCGTAAAGGCGCTGAAGGTTGGGTGCAGTTAAATTTTGTAGTGGGAACCGACGGCAGTGTGAATAATATAGTGGTCGTTGATTCAACCGGTATGGAGGGATTTGAAAAGGCTGCAGTGAATGCGCTCAAAGAGTGGCAGTACAGCCCAGCCTATGTTGATGGTAAGCCAATTGAGCAATGCTATAACAAAGTTCAATTAGACTTTAAATTAACTGGGTTAAATAAAGGGGTAAGGCGCAAGTTCAAACGGGCCTATCAAGGAGTACGAGATGCGTTAGACAAAAATGATCTTGGGTTAGCCACTCAATTAAGTGAAAAAATGAAAGACAAAGGTTTGCTCAATAGCATGGAGTTCACTTTTTACTCGCTGCTACGAGCAGATATTGCAAAGGCGCAAAACGACAGTGTGGAAGAGCTGAAATATGTTAAACACATCATTAGGACGGACAATAATGGTGAGTACTTGGGGGCAGAAGCTTACCCTTTGCTGTTAAACCGTATGTTCGTATTACAGCTTAACCAGTCTCAATATCTTGATGTACTGGACACCTTCCAGCGTGTTGAAACCCAAGCCAATAACCAAGAAAATATTGCTTTACTTGAGCCCTATGTCATCAAGGTGTTAAACCTGCTCAAAAGCCAACAGGTCATTTCGATCCCAGGTAAAGTTAAACAAGATGGTGATTGGTGGCATGACTTAAGCCGCAGTGCTTTTAGCTTGAATAACGTCAGCGGCAACCTAAATACGGTTGAGTTACGTTGCCATAACAAGCGAGAGTTATACAGTGTGGCGACCGATAGCGTGTGGCATATCCCTGAAAGTTGGGGGCGATGCAGTGTCCGAGTCTCCGGCGACCGTGATAGTCAATTTACCCTACTGGAATTGCCCCAGCAGGATGTTCCGAGTTAGCGTGTTTGTTCCATAATCATAAAAAAACCTGCAGTTTGCAGGTTTTTTTATGGCAGAAAATCGACGACTAATAAGTTAAAAGTTTAACTAGGATTCTTGTTCTTCTTCACTTTCTTTTTAACTGTTTTGCCCGCGGCCTTTTTCGCGCGATTGCTCATCTTTTTCTTGGCAGGTGGTTTTGCTTCTTTGTTTTTTGGCCGAAGCTCATCGATGACTCTGCGTTTAAGCGGCTGATCGGTGTAACGTTCAATTTTAGGCACAATCCCTATGTCGTGAGCTTCCACAATTGAAATAGCCGTCCCTTTATTGCCAGCCCGGCCAGTACGGCCTATACGGTGTACATAAATGTCTGCAGTGCGAGGCATGTCGTAGTTAATAACGTGACTGATGTTTTCCACATCAATTCCCCGTGCGGCAACATCAGTAGCAATAAGTATCTTCACTTCACCTGAGCGAAATTTAGCCATCGATAAATTGCGTTTATCTTGCGGCATTTCGCCTTGTAGCCAACAGACAGTGAAGCCATCGCGCTCTAAAATTTGCTTCAACTCGTTTAGACGATCCCGAGTTTTCACAAACACCACGGCTGATTCAGCTTGATGGGTCAGAATATGTTTAAGCAAGGCATATTTGTGCTTGGCATCGTCAGCAAGGTGCAGCCATTGATGGATTTTACCTTGTTCTTTACGACTAGGAGCCGCCTCAAGTTCTACAGGTTCATTGAGAATGTCTTTAGCAAAACGGCTAATACCGGCGCCTTCAAGTGTGGCTGAGAACAACATACTCTGTTTACGCCAGCGAGCCTCGGCAGATATTTGATTGACGATAGACGAAAATCCCATGTCGAGCATGCGATCGGCTTCGTCCAAAATCAAACATTCGATATCGCGACAATCGAAACTTTCTTGCTCTATATGCTCAAACAAACGTCCAGGGGTGGCAACTAAAATGTCGAGGTTTCTCTCCAAGGTATCTCTGTCGGTACCGTAGTTGATACCGCCTGTGATCACGCCGCAAACGATGTCTGTGTATTTACTTAGCTCTAACGCTTGCTGGTAAACTTGCTGAGCGAGTTCCCGAGTGGGCGTTAATATCAAAATTCGGGTCGAGCCGATCCCTCGGCGAGGGTAATCCAATATAAATTGGCAAACTGGCAGCAAAAATGCTGCAGTTTTGCCTGTGCCCGTAGGGGCTGAGGCCAGAATGTCTTTGCCTTCCATCGCGGCTGGAATAACCAACTGCTGAATACTGGTGGGTTCGATGTAGCCTAATTCGGCGACAGCGCGGCAAAGTTCATCATCTAGATCTAGTTGCTCAAACATGGCGTTTTTATGCTTCTTAAAGTTGTACTTAATATAATGGGAGCGTTAACACGTGGTTTCGCCCCCGAGATGCCCAAGGCAATATACGAGTTTAGTTCGTTGGGTAGCGTTGCTGCAAACCTTGATACACTTTGTCGCTGTAGTCAGGCACAGCGATGTCTAAAGTATTTAACACATCAACGAGGTGTTCATTGTCTTCACGACCGTTCCACAATTTTTGATAACTGCCTTCTTTGTAGCCATTGTCCTGACGGAAGAAGTTTAAAACGTTCTTTCCCACGTACTGGCGATATAACTCATCAGCATTCATTTGGGCTTGCTCAACAATTGTTATAAACAGAGGCACATCAAAACGGTTTGCGGCACATAAGCCGGCCATTAGCTGTAAATTATCGACTATATCCAGGTTGGTGAACGTGTAATCTTTACCGTCAAATGTTACCTGGCTGGTGCCCGAAGCAAGCTGTTGAGCAATAGTGTTAGCCGATTGCTCTATGTCACCGTCAAATTGTATGATAATCGCCGACAAGGCAAAATGCCAAATATCGACTAATTCCATTTGTAGCTGAGGTAAATCTTTGTGTTGGGCTTTCCACCACTTCCAGCCGTGATGCTCAATGCCTTCCACTGATTCAATCATAGCAGCACGCAAATACGCATAATTCGCGCCTAGCCAATCAGGGTTCACTTTACGATTCATGCCGTCTTGTAATCTCAGCATAGTGTTTAATTGCGTGGTGGATAACATGGTAAGCCTTGTTTGAGTCTGTTTATGATTTGAATGCTACAAAAAGCGGACCGCTATTATGCCACGTTTGCGGCGATAGCATGAATGCGTTTTTGTCTGAGTTGCTGTTTTATTTCAGCGCCTTTATAGCCCGCATGTACAATTTCCTGCACGTCGACTTTTTTGGCGGCTAAATAAGTTTGCCAAATATAATCAGCGTTAGGGTAGGGGCTATCTTCAAAACCTGTTCTTCCTTTGGCATCTGCTGTGCAAGCAAGTAGCAAATCGGCAAAGCGTTCAGGTTTACGCCATACGTCACAACTGTCTAGTAAGTCGTTAATGGTCGAGGGCTTTAATTTAAACGCGTGGTGAACATGGCTGTGAAATTCGCTCATTAAGAGGGCGAGGTCTCGGCACTCGTTTGGCACTTTTAAACGCGCACAAAGGGTGTTGATCGGCGCCAAACCGAGTTTTTCATGTCCCCGATGAGACGGCCATTGGTCTGGATCCGTTAAGCCTTTACCTAAGTCGTGTACCAAGGCGGCAAAACGCACACTGAGTTTATTGGATACGCGTACCGATTGTTCCAACACCATCATACTATGAATACCGGTATCGATTTCTGGGTGCCATTTTGCTGGGTTTGGGATCCCCCATAGACAATCGAGTTCCGCAAACCACACCTTGAGCGCTGCGCATTTGCGCAACGTTTCAAAATACACTTGCGGGCTGTCTTCAAGTAGGCTTTTGGCGGTTTCAACCCACACACGTTCTGGGCTTAAATTAGTTAACTCACCGGATTGACTGATGTGACTCATCAGAGCTTGGGTGTCAGGTGCAATGGTAAAACCATAATCGGCGTAGCGCGCAGCGAAGCGGGCAACACGCAATACCCGCAGCGGGTCTTCGATAAATGCATCTGATACGTGGCGTAAAATGCGTTGAGCGAGATCCCGCTGACCATTAAACGGATCGATAATACGGCCATTATCATCCATTGCCATGGCATTCACCGTTAGATCTCGGCGCAGCAAATCTTGCTCAAGGGTGACACTGGTGGATGTATCACATTCAAAACCAGTGTAGCCTTGGCCGACTTTACGTTCAGTGCGCGCCAAGGCATATTCTTGTTGGGTTTTTGGGTGCAAAAATACCGGAAAATCTTTACCTACCTGCTGATACCCTTTGGCGAGCATATCTGCTTCGCTGGCACCGACCACAACCCAGTCTTTATCTTGTACTGGGCGTTTGAGGAGTTGATCACGTACCGCACCGCCGACTAAATATACCTGCATACATACCTTAATTTGAAAAATCAGCCCATTATGCCTGATTTATGTCAGTAGCAAAAATTCCTAATCGTGGTTAATTTTCTTTTGTTGATGGATTTACACCAGTCAAAAATAGAAAATCTAAGTAGCTTCAAAGCGTTAGGACATACGCTGTTTCACTAAAGCCGGGCATATCTTTGACAAGTTTCGCTGAAGTGGTTAGTTTATCTTCCGCTTATCCTCAACCTGCTATTAGAAGCGCTGTTATGTATCTTAATTATTTCGGACTTTCAGATAATCCGTTTTCCATTGCGCCTAATCCTGCGTACTTATATATGAGCCCTAGGCATAAAGAGGCTTTAGCACACCTTACGTTTGGTTTGCGTGAAAGTGGCGGTTTTGTGATGTTGACCGGCGAAGTCGGGACAGGAAAGACCACGGTCTCGCGTAAATTAATGCAGCAACTTCCTGATAATACCCAAGTGGCTATGGTGCTTAACCCGACCTTATCAGCCATTGAACTGTTAGCCACTATTTGTGATGAGCTGAGTATTAAATATCATTATGAGCGCGCCAGTCTTAAATACTTCACGGATTTAATTCTCAATAAACTAGCTACAAACCATAATGGTGGGCTGAATACGATTTTAATTGTGGATGAAGCCCAGCATTTATTACCCGAGGTACTTGAACAGCTGCGTTTGTTGACCAATCTTGAGACCAATCGTGAAAAGCTGCTTAAAGTTGTATTGATCGGTCAGCCCGAATTGCAGCAGTTACTTAAACGCAATGAATTACGTCAATTGGCCCAGCGGATAACAGCCCGCTATCATTTATTGCCCCTTAGTGCGGTTGAAGTCAAAGCCTACATTCATCATCGTTTAGGTGTGGCGAATGGCGATAGCAGTGTTTTCAGCTCTGGTGCATTAGGCGCTGTATATCAAGTGACAGGCGGTATTCCCAGAGTGATTAATTTACTTTGCGACCGCGCACTAACATTAACCTTCACTAAACAAGCCCCGGTTGTACAAAAGCATATTTTTTATGCTGCCGCAGAGCAAATCTTGGGCACAGATGTCGTTGTTCAGCGACGAGGTAAGCGTCGAACGCTGATATTCATCTCCCTGTTTGTTATTGCCTTAGGTCTAGGTTTTTTGGGAGGCAGTTGGTATGGATAATATCGTGAACATAGGCGACCTGTTGCCTGGCATGGTGATTGTCAAAATTACTAAACAAAATGGTCCGATTAAAATTCGTAAATCTGGGTTAGTGACCAGTATTGAAATGGTCGCTGGGTTGGGGGAGATGGGAGTGCAACAGGTAGAAATCGACCCTGCGCAAACCGTGGGAATCGATCAACCGAGAGTACAAAAGTCACAGACGCAAAAATTGTTAGAAAGTGATCGCTTAGGCGCACATGGAGCCGATGTCGCTGTATCAGATCAGTTTAATCGCAGTTTGTTCTTACCCTCAGTACAAGCGCTGCCTTCTCGTTGGCAATATTATGCTAAGCCTGTGGTGCTAGGTTTTGTGGTGATATGTGTGGGGTTAGTATTAGGTTGGGGGGCAGCCATTGCACCCACTTGGCTGGCTAAATTTGATGGGCCACAACACAAGATGACTGCTAGCGACGTGCAGAGTAGCAAGTCTAAAAGTGAAAGTCGTGTAGTCGGTGCATCCGAGCAAGCGGTGCCAGCAAAATCAGTACTGCCAGTGCCGAAAGATGCGTTACAACAGGTTGACGCAGCATTGCCCAGCGAAGCAAACTCGCTGCCGGTGGAAATAGAACCGGCCAAAATTGCAAGTACAGCGAAGGATAATGAAGCGACAAACATAAAGATTTCCGAGCCCCGTCCGCAAATTTCTGCTGATCTGATGAGACGCTTTGAAAAAGCAATCACTGAATTGGACAACGAACCGGATAAGCCTTTTACCGCTACACAAACGAAGAACGAAGATACCCCTCGTATCGACCAGCTTCCTGCCTGGGTGCTCACGCGACTGCCCCCTATGATATTTTCGATGCATATGTATGCGTCGTCAGAGCAGGAACGTTGGGTGGAAGTTAACGGCAGAAGGCTGCGCGAAGGCGACATGATTGACGACAAAGTGCGCATCGAACACATAGAGCAACAACACGTTATTCTTAATTTTCAAGGGCAAACTTTTAGCATGTCTGCACTTAGTGAGTGGTAAATATTTAACACCGCAGACCACCTGTGTTAAATGATCGAGGGTATGGAACTTGGTGATTTAATATGCATAATGCGTGTATTGCTCATCGGATTTTACGCGATTATGGATATTCCTGAGACATGGTAGCCAAGGAACTGCAGTATATCACTGGGGTATTGTCGTCTTTGTTGATTACGTGGCTCAGTTACGCTGGCCCTGTCAGTGCGTTTGACAGTCCTAGTTACCCAAACGCTCAATATCCATCTGAGCTGAAGGAGGCTCGGGTCATTTTCCCCGATGAAGTTGGTTCAATCCCTCCTCCTTTAAAAGCAACAGATCAGCGCATCAGATTGGCTACAGGGCAAGGCTATTATCCTTTTGTTTCTGCCAGCTTACCTCAGGGAGGGTGGTCCCAAGCATTGGTAACGCGGACTTTTATTGAAATGGGCCACAAGGTCGATATTTATATTTTGCCTTGGAGCCGCGGTCAGATGTGGACCGAAGAACAACGATTTTTAGGCACATTTCCTTATGTATATTCCCCCGAACGAGCTGGTAAATATTTCTTTTCTACCCCTATAAATTACATTCCTGTGCGTTTTTTTGTTAGTAAAGCTTCAAATATAACGGATATTAAACAACTGAAAAATAAACGGTTATGTCTTCCCTATGGTTACACAGATGATTTTGTTGCAGGCGGTGTCATTGAGCAGCTCGACCTGAAAATTAATCGTGTGCTCGATGGTGCTGGGTGTATCGGCCATGTACAACGGGGATGGAGCGATGCCGGGCTGACTAACAGTTATGTATCATTAAATGAATTAACCAATACGCGTTTAACCGATAGTAAATTACGCGTGCTGCCCGGCGATATAGAACGAGTTTCACTGCATTTCATCATTTCAAAATCTTATCCTGATGGTCGAGCCTGGATGGATAAATTCAATCAAGCATTTGAGCGCATCACTTTAGACGGCAGCAAAGAAAGTATTGATCACACTTTTATTCGGTTAATTGAATCGCAATAGGAGCGCGTTCATTAGCTTCTTGCGCTACACTTTTATTGAAAACGTTTTCTTGCGTGGTCTGTCAAATTGCTCTGGTTTATCAGCATTAGCCAGTAATTAATTTCATATTGATTTAACGTAAATATTTGAAAAATATCATAAATAATATTTTTTAGAGGGATGTGCTAATACCCTTAGGAGGACAAATGATAAAGCCAAATACTCCCCCCTTGGTGGTCATTATGGGTGTGAGTGGTTGTGGTAAATCGAGTTTAGCCACAAGGTTAGCAAAGCACTTCGACTATAGGTTTCTAGAAGCTGATGATTTTCACTGTGAGCAAGCAAAAAAAAGAATTCAACAAAACCTGCCTTTAACAGAAGAAATACGTGAGTCTTGGATTAATCGCATAACGGTTTTTTTGTGTCAAAATCTTCAGCCGCCAACAGTTCTCGCTTATCCAGGACTTCGTCGTGAGCATCGACAGCGTCTTCGTGAGTTAGGATATCATTCAATTTTTATTTTACTTCATGGCGATAAAGATCTCATAAGCCAGCGAATGAATTCACGAGATGGACATGTTTTGCCGAGCTCTGTGTTAACTAGTCAATTTTCAGCGTTACAGTTACCTGAAAACGAGCCTGATATTTTCACGTTAGATTTGCAGCAAAGTCCAGAAACGCTGACTACCACCAGCATTGCCTTATTGAATCAAGCCTTTGCCCTTTAGTTTTTATCTTAAGTTATCACTGAAAATGCTTTGCTTATGTTTTCGTTTTCAGCTTAAGTTGTGTCCGAAGGGTCCCTTGGTCGGTTGTTATTTTACCTATATCTAATTTTAATGATTAAATATGTTAATTTAAATGATGAGATTTCAGCCTGTTTTTCACCTGACCCTTTGGCATATTTTTAACATTATTCATTTCTTTATCATAAAAATCGTTTATTTCATAAAATATAAATGTCCATGAAAACCCTTATATTAAAGCTCTTTACGGTGTTATTGGCTTTTTCGGCGCCGAATTTGTCTTATGATTAACCGATTTTGTGATACCTACCTTTGAAGTAATTACATTAATCTATTTGTAACATTTCATTATCTTGTTGTAATGAGCAGGTGCTTCAAAACTTCGAAAGGTAAAAATGTTGACGAATTGTTAAAATAATCTTAGCATGATGAAAACGTTTACATTGGTGTGGGTCAGCCTCTAAGTAACAAGTGAATCGCATATCGAAAAATGCCGGTGAGATGCGTATTACCACGCAGTATTTAGCCGCACAATGCATTTACGTGACGCGTTTCTTAGTCATAGTGAGCATGAAATAGCTGAATTATATTTACGCTTATTTCAAATTTGTATGGTTTTTCACATAACTTTACTCATTAATAGAAACACAAAGGACGCACAATTATGAACACATACGCGAAATTCAATAAATCTCTGTTGACTAGGAGTATTTCGATACTGCTAGGAAGCGCTGTACTTGCGCCTGTCATTGCCGTTGCACAGGAAACGGCAAGTGATCTCGAAGTCATTCAGGTCCGAGGTATGCGCTCAAGTATCCAAGAGTCCATGGGTATCAAACGAGACTCAGCAGGGGTGGTTGATGCAATTTCTGCTGAAGATATTGGTAAATTTCCAGACACCAATTTAGCGGAATCGCTGCAGCGTATTACCGGTATTTCTATTAGTCGTAGTAATGGTGAAGGAAGCCAGATTACCGCTCGTGGTTTTGGTCCTGACTTTAATATGGTGACCTTGAATGGTCGAGCTATGCCGGCGGCTGCTATACCTGGAGGAGGAGGAACGCCAAATTCTCGTGCCTTTGACTTCGCTGATTTGGCTTCAGAAAGTGTGCGCGGTGTAGAAGTTTATAAAACCGGCCGAGCGAGTATTGCCACCGGTGGTATTGGGGCAACGGTTAATATTAAAACTGCTCGTCCTCTGGATGCACTGGAAAGTGGCTTCACCGGCTCAGTTGGCGCTAAAGCATTAATGGACACCACAAATCGTGTGGGGGATGACGTGACACCTGAAGTATCAGGTTTCTTTAATTTTGTGGATGACGATGGCATTTTTGGTGTATCGCTATCTGCCAGTGTGCAGGAACGTGACAGTTCAGCGGTTGGCGCATTTGTCAACGAGTGGCGCGTAAATCCTTATGAAGGCACTATTCCGCAAACACCGAACCAGACGGATCCGAGCTTACCTGGCTTTAATGGCCCAGCCGTGGTCGTCAATAATGGCCCCGCAGATGGCCAGTTGTTCGCGATCCCTTCTGATTTACGTTACTCCATCGCTGATCGCGAGCGTAAGCGTACCAATGCTCAACTGACATTCCAGTATGCGCCGACAGAAGACTTTACCGCAACACTAGATTATACCTATTCAAAGCAGGATTTGTTTGAAGCGCGAGCGGAGCAATCAATTTGGATGGATGACGGTTATTTCTCTGAGTTAACCTTTGATGATGAAACGGTTAAAACGCCCATTTTGATTGAGCAAGAGCGCCGTGACTTATTACCACGCGATTTAGGCTTGGCAATACAAGAGCGTAATCAGGTTAACGAAAACAAATCGATTGGTTTGAACCTCGAATATCATGTAAACGACAGTTTAGTGATGTTTTTTGATGCCCACGATTCATCTGCAGAAGGTCGCCCTGATGCGCCATATGGTACGTGGACAAACTTAGGCTTAGGCGCAAACGTAAACCGTGGTCAAGGTGCGGATTTCTCTGGTGAGTTCCCTATCATGACGGTGGATTTCGACGATGCCGCTCGCGGTAACTTGAATCCAAACGGTGTACTTGACCAAGACGATGTGGGTACTGCGATCTTAGATATGAATTTTAATTCACAGCGCACCGATATTACCCAATTTCGCTTAGACGGTGAATATTCATTCGACGATGGCGGCATTAACTTTGGTGTTGAATCGCGTTCGATGGAAAGCACGTCATTACAAGCACTTACTCGTCGTACCATGGGCAACTGGGGTATTGAAAATCCTGGTGAATTACCGGCTGATTATTTAACGCCATTTAGTTTCGCTGATGAGTTTGATGACTACAACACAAACGGTATTTTCAGTCAGGGCTTTACCGGCAGTGTCGCACAAGTTGGTGCTTTTGCGGCTCAAGAATACGGCTTTGCGTTTGAAGCTGACAACCCGTTTGCCACTAACCGCACTATTGAAGAAGATATCTTCGCAGCCTACGTTGAATTTGAACTAGACGGTGAGTTAGGCGGACGTCCATATAACATATTAGCCGGTGTACGTTACGAGAACACAGAATCGAAATCGATTGCTAATATCAGTTTACCCAATGGTATTGCGTGGGAAGGTAACAATGACTTTAACGTGCGTTTTGGCGCAGAAAGCCAAGATGTATCGGTAAGCTCTGATTACGATCATGTTCTGCCTAGCTTAGATTTCGATATTGAAGTCATGGATGGTGTTAAGGCAAGGGTGTCATACAGTAAAACCATTGCACGTCCTACTTACAATAATTTGAGTGCGGCTTCCTCTGTGGGCACGCCAAGCGGCCCAACTTTGATTACGCAAGGGGCAACCGCAACTGCCAGTTCGGGGAACCCAACCTTGGTGCCGCTGGAGTCTGATAACTTAGATCTCTCGGTTGAATACTATTTCGAGGATACCAGTTATGTTTCGGTTGGTTTCTACGACAAACGCGTGAAAAACTTCATTGGTAACGAGCAGGTCGAAGAAAGCATTTTCGGTTTACGGGATGCCACCGCGGGTCCACGAGCACAAGCTGCAGCTGCGGAACTTGAGCGCATTGGTCAGCCATTGACGGACACTAATTTGTTTAACATGGTTGCCGCTATGGAAAACAACATCGCTTATGACTCGTTGACGATTGAACAGTTTGAGGCTCAATATGATGTATTGCCCAATGAAGATGACCCTTTGCTAACGTTTATTAACGCCAAACCGATTAATAACAAGAGTGCGAATATTTATGGTTTTGAGCTCGCTGCTCAGCATTTCTTCGGTGAGACCGGCTTTGGTGTTCAGGCAAACTATACGACGGTGAATGGTGACGTTAGTTATGACACGACAGCGGATCCGTCAGTGACTCAGTTCGCGCTTGTGGGCTTGAGTGATACTGCTAACCTAGTTGTTATGTACGAAAAAGAGGGATGGCAAGGACGTATCGCCTATAACTGGCGTGACAAGTTCCTTGATACAACGAGCCAGTACGTGAATGAGCCTGGCTTTACTGAGTCGTACTCGCAAATCGATTTTAACGTGTCGTATCAAGTAAATGATGATTTATCGGTATTCCTCGAAGGGATTAACATTACCGAAGAGAACAGCCGTCGCCACGGTCGTACGTCAGCCCAGTTGTGGAATTTAGAACAACTTGGCGCGCGTTACGCCCTAGGTGCGCGTTATACATTTTAAATAAAGTGTGTGTGTCCTGAGCCGACGTTATCGGCACCCAACAAGCCGCGATATCTCGCGGCTTGTTTTTTGGTTATATTAGAATAAGTAGAACAGTAATTGTTCAATCATATGTATGTCGAGGTATCGTCTTGAATAACGAAAAAGTACAAAATGTTGTTATCGCCGGAGGCGGCACTGCTGGGTGGATGGCTGCGGCGTCTTTATCCAAGCTGCTTGGGAAAAGCTTAAATATCACGCTTGTGGAGTCTGATGAAATCGGCACAGTAGGTGTGGGGGAAGCGACGATACCGCCAATTCGCACTTTGCATAAGTTGTTAAATATCGACGAGCAGGCATTCATGCGGGCGACTAATAGCACCTTTAAATTAGGCATAGAGTTTAATCATTGGGGGCAAAGAGACGACAGTTACATTCACTCCTTCGGTATCACTGGAAAAGAGTGCTGGGCGGGGGAATTTCATCACTTTTGGTTGCGCGGAAAAGAGCAAGGCATCAATGCGCCATTTGGTGATTACTGTTACGAACTTCAAGCATCCAAACAAGGTAAGTTTGCCTTTTCAGCCAATGCGCCAATGAATTTCGCTTATCACCTTGATGCGACACTTTATGCTAAATTTCTACGGGATTTTTGCGCGGATGCCGTGACACGTATTGAAGGTAAGATTCAATCCGTCAGTAAAGACCCACACAATGGATTTATTACTGCTCTTACGTTGGCTTCTGGACAACAGATTGAAGGTGACTTCTTTATCGACTGTACTGGCTTCAAAGGAATATTAATCGAAGAGGCACTGCATACTGGGTACGAAGACTGGTCCCATTGGTTACCTTGCGATAGTGCGATTGCCGTACAAACACAAGCGATTGCTGACCCATTACCTTACACCCGTTCCACGGCACATGATTTTGGTTGGCAGTGGCGTATTCCGCTGCAAAATAGGGTGGGCAATGGCATGGTTTTTTGTAGTCGTTACGTCAGCGACGAACAGGCTGAAGAAACCTTGTTAGCCAACCTAGATGGCGCACCGATTAATGCCCCCCGGGTGATAAAATTTAAGACCGGCCGCAGACGTAAAGGCTGGAACAAAAATTGTGTAGCCCTGGGCTTAGCAAGCGGTTTTGTCGAACCCCTTGAATCCACCAGTATTCATTTGATCATGACCGGCATAGTGCGCTTAATGCGCTTATTCCCATTTGATGGTGTACGCCAATCTGCAATTGATGAGTACAACGAAAAGCTGACCAGTGAATTACACAGTATCCGCGATTTTATTATCCTACATTACAAGCTGACTCAGCGAGATGACACGCCGTTTTGGCGTCACTGCCATAGCATGGACGTACCAGAGTCTCTATCCCATAAAATTCGTTTGTTTAAAGATACCGGACGCGTATTTTTAGATGATGGGGATATTTTTAGGGTCGATTCATGGACGCAAGTAATGCTTGGGCAAGGATTAGAGCCGAAGCAATATCACAGGATCGTCAATGAGATGAGCGATGATGAACTGCAGCGTTTTCTGGCCGGTATGCGCAGCGCTATCGAGCAAAGGGTTAACAGTTTGCCGAGTCATCAACAGTTTATTCAGCGTTACTGCCTGGCAAGCTAACAGAAAACATAAATGATTGTTTTGGATTAAATGCCGCTGAATACGTTAATATTTCGCTACTCTACCTCGCTCACTGATCTACCGTGAGCGCGTTCCGTTTTTGATTGGTAACACAGATGAATAATCGCAGTATTAAAAAAATAGTCATAGTCGGTGGTGGAAGTGCCGGTTGGTTGACCGCCGGGCTCATCGCCGCTGAACATCGCTGCGGCTCAGATCAAAGCCAAATACAGGTAACACTGATCGAGTCTCCTGATGTCAATATAGTCGGTGTTGGCGAGGGCACGTGGCCTTCAATGCGCAATTCATTGCAACGTATGGGCATAAGTGAAACTGAGTTTATTCGCTACTGCGGGGCGGCATTTAAACAGGGCTCCAAGTTTGTGGGTTGGCAAAACGGCGCCAAAAACGACTTTTATTACCATCCGTTTGTGGTACCTACTGGCTATGGCCAAGCGAATCAATACAGTTCATGGCAAACCTATGGCAAGGATCTTCCTTTTGCTGACGCGGTAAGTGCGCAAAGCCAAATTTGCCAAGCCGGTTTGGGCCCCAAACAAAATGCCACCCCTGAATACGCAGGGGTTCTCAATTACGGTTACCACTTAGATGCTGGTAAATTTAGTCAGATGTTGCAGCAGCATTGTACTCAGCAGCTCGGGGTCACTCATATCCAGGACCACGTTGAAGGAGTACTCAGTAACGACAATGGCCATATTGCGAGCTTGCAAACACGACACAGCGGCGAGCTGGTAGGCGACTTATTTATTGATTGCTCAGGTGCGCGTTCATTATTATTAGGCCAACATTTTAACGTGCCTTTTATTGATAAAAAATCAGTGCTGTTTAACGACAGTGCAATGGCGGTACATGTACCGTATATGACACCTGACGCGGCAATTGCATCGGCAACGGTATCCACAGCACAAGCGTCCGGTTGGGTTTGGGATATCGGCTTACAAGATAGGAGAGGCGTGGGATATACTTATTCCAGTGCGCATGCCACAGATGAACAAGCAGAGCTGACACTCAAGGCCTATATCGCCAAGTCCATTGGCCGCGAACAAGCCGCTGCATTGACCGCACGCAAGATTGTTTTTAACCCAGGGCATAGAGCGCATTTTTGGCATAAAAACTGTGTAGCGGTAGGCTTGTCAGCTGGATTTTTAGAGCCCTTAGAAGCATCGGCATTAGCCTTGGTTGAGCTATCTGCCACGGCTATCGCTGAGAATCTGCCTGTCACCCCGGAGCACATGGATGTTATCAGTGATAATTTTAATCAACGTTTCTTGTTGCACTGGGAAAATATCGTCGAGTTTCTGAAGTTACATTATGTACTGAGTGAAAGAAGCGAACCGTATTGGCAACAAATGCGTAACCCTGACTCGGTTTCTCCGCGACTTAAGGCTTTGCTCACACAATGGCGTTATCAGCCGCCAAATCGCAGTGATTTTGTGCAGAACGAGATTATGTTCCCTTCTGCCAGCTATCAGTATGTCTTATATGGCATGGGCTTCAACACATTGAATGATGTGTCGTCACGGGAGTTTGATCAACCACAAAGTGCCATGAAATACCTACAAGAAAACCAACTACTTGTACGCAAACTAATGGGCGGCTTGAAAAGTAATCGTCAACTGCTTGAACATGCCAAACATCAAGGTTTTCCAAAGATTTAGCAGCGAATTAAGCGCTTTTTAAGGCGTTATCGCTAACTATAAAGCCACTCTATTTATTCTTTCTGAGCGGCGTTTTGATCTTTGCTGATGGTATCGTTTTTTGGCAGCTGTCGTCAGTGACGATCGTTGTGTTGTGTATGGCATGAAGCAGTCGTTCTATGGCGCTATCAACCTCTTTGTATCCTGTGCATCATAAAAATCAGAAAATACCTTGAAAACGTTTTCATTTGCATTTAACGTTAGCTTAACAATGTATTTAGTTGCGCATTTTGTATCTGAATTGCTCAACAACGATGTGTTGGTACACATGCTCAAAGGACAATGAAATAACGGGATACGTACAATGCGCGATTGCATCCAGCACATAACCGGTAGGGAAGCACTGTTATGAGTAAATTGCCCTTATATGAAAAAGTCGGCTACGCCATGGGAGATGCCGCCGCCAATTTAGTCTGGCGTGGTGCGCTTGCTTATTTGGCGGTGTTTTATACCGATACTTTTGGATTAACCGCCTCAGCTGCCGCCATTTTATTTTTGGTCGTGCGACTCTCCGACGGTGTGACAGACATTATTATGGGCATGATTGCCGATCGAACTCATACCTCTTGGGGGAAATTTCGCCCTTGGATATTGTGGTCTACCCCCTTTCTGTGTGCCTTTATGGTGCTGTGCTTTACCACCCCAAACTTAAGTGAAAGCGGTAAATTGCTTTACGCTTACTTAACGTATATCGGTTTAACACTGGCATACACGGTTAACAACGTGCCTTATTCCGCGTTAATGGGCGTGATGACCGAGGACGACAAAGAACGTACTAGCTTGTCAGGTTTTCGCTTTGCTGGAGCCTTTTTGGGTGGGTTATTTGTGATGGGATTTTTGCCCAGCTTAGTGGCTATGCTTGGGGATGGGGACGACGTTCAGGGTTACCAGTACACTATGTATGTATTTGCCGGTTTGTTGATGGCACTTATGGTGACTTCAGTGGCAACAACCAAGGAACGGGTTATGCCTATTGAACAAAAGCGCGGCAGTTTGCGCAGCGAACTATGGGATTTGACAAAACAATCGCCTTTTGTGCTCGTTCCGCTGTTGTCCATGTCCTTATTCTTCTATTACCGCAACGTATTGACCGGCGCTATTTTTGTATTAGTTTTCGCGACTGCCACTTGGCTAGTGCGCCGTATGTTGAATCGTCCTCGGGGCGACGTGTCTGGTACGCAACAAGACATGCTTGACTTGATGACCAATAAACCTTGGTTAATTCTGCTTGGCATGGGCTTTTTGACCATGATGTTTAACGGCATCAAATACAGTGTTATTGCCTATTACTTTAAGTACTTCGTTGGCGATGAGTTACTCACAGGGCAATATTTTATTGCCTTGCTGGTGGTGTCTATTCTTGGTGCTTTGTGCACAAGTTATCTTGCCAATAAGTTAGGCAGACGTAATTTATTTATCGTCGCGTTGGTGCTTAGTAGCGCGCTGACGAGTGGATTCTATTGGCTGCCGGGAGAGAATATTAGCTATATCTTTGTGCTGGGTTGCAGCGCAGAGTTTTTTGCCGCAATGATGCCCACTTTATTTTTTAGCATGCTCGGGGATGCGGCTGATTATTCTGAATGGCGTAATGGGCGTCGCGCAACTGGGTTAGTGTTCGCTGCTGGTACCTTTGTGCAAAAAACCGGAAATGGTTTCGCCGGTGCTTTAGTACTAGTCGTGTTAGCGGGCTACGGTTATGACGGAATGGACGCAACAACCATCGCTAATGCGCTACCGGGCATGCAACAACTCATGAGCTTTATTCCTGCTGCATTTGGCATCGCGGGCGCCTTTTTAATGTTGTTTTATCCGCTGACGGATGAAAAGCAGCAGCAGATGAACGCTGAGCTTATTGAGCGTCGTAACGCGTTATCCACTCATCATTTATAACGCGTTTGCCTTTGTGCAGCGTCATTTACCAAGAGAGATAGTTAATCATGACCAAGCCATCCACTGACGCCAAAAATAATGAATTTGGCTATTTTGATGATCAGCAAAAAGAATACGTAATCTCTACGCCGTTTACCCCGACTCCTTGGATCAATTACTTAGGTAATGATGGGTTTTATGGTTTGATTTCGAATACTGCAGGGGGCTACAGCTTTTATCAAGATCCAAAGTTTCGCCGCTTAACCCGCTATCGTTATAACAGTGTGCCAGTTGATACGTCTGGGCGTTATTTTTACTTGAAATGCGATGATCAGATTTGGTCTGCGACGGGCCGTCCAGTGGCAAATCAGCCGCAAAGTTACGCATGTCGTCATGGTATGGGATATAGCCGATTTTTGGTTAGCAATCTGGGTATTGATTCTGAACTAACGTGTTTTGTGCCCCTAGGTGAAAAAGCAGAAGTGCACAGGCTAACACTAAAAAATAGTACGGTAAAACATAAAAAAATTGACTTATTTTCATACATGGAATGGTGCTTGTGGAACGCGGAAGACGATGCGGCCAATTTTCAACGCAACTTATCCACCGGCGAAGTTGAAGTCGAAGATGGGGTTATTTACCACAAAACAGAATACCGAGAGCGCAGAGATCATTATGCGTTTTACTCGGTCAATCAACGGATAAGTGGTTTTGATACCGATCGTGAAAGCTTCTTGGGGCCTTATCGTGGTGTCGAAAACCCGCTTTGTGTTGAGAATGGTCAAGCGACGAACTCTCACGCCCAAGGTTGGTCTCCTATTGCATCTCATCATTTGCAAGTAGAACTGGCACCGGGAGAAGAGCATACGCTAGTTTTTGTACTTGGCTATTGTGAGGTTGATAAAACACAAAAATGGCAATCCCCCGGTGTTATCAATAAAATACCGGCCCAACAGCTGATAAACCGCTACGACAGCGCGCAAAAAGTGCAGAACGCGTTAGCTGCTCTGGCCGCTTACTGGGATCAGTTACTCGGTAAATTTCAACTAAACAGTCCTGACGACAAACTTAATCGCTCACTGAATATTTGGAATCAATACCAAAATATGGTGACTTTTAATTTGTCCCGCAGTGCCTCGTTTTATGAATCAGGTATTGGTCGCGGTATGGGATTTAGAGATTCAAATCAAGATACCATCGGTTTTGCGCACATGGTGCCTGAGAAAGTACGAGAGCGCATATTGGATTTGAGTGCGACTCAGAAAGCAGATGGTTCGGCTTATCACCAATATCAGCCATTGACCAAAAAAGGTAATGCAAATATCGGCGGTAACTTTAACGACGATCCTATGTGGATGGTGCTATCTACAGTCAATTACATCAAAGAAAGCGGCGATTTTTCAATATTGACCGAAAAGGTTACATTTGACGGCGACAACGAAGGGGCTCCTGATCACTTCGAGCACTTACGCCGGGCCTTTGACCACGTAGTGAATCATTTGGGCCCCCACGGTTTGCCATTAATTGGTCGTGCCGATTGGAATGATTGTTTAAATTTAAATTGCTTTTCCGAAGACCCTAACGAGTCGTATCAAACTACGCAACGTGGCCAATCGGACGTGGCTGAATCGCTTATGATTGCCGGGCAGTTCGTGTTGTACGGGCAAGATTTTGTGCACTTGTGTCAACGAGTGGGCAAGGTTGAATTAGCGCAATACGCCCAGCAGCAGGTGGATACTATGCATGCCGCCGTTTTACAGCATGGCTGGGATGGAAAGTGGTTTTTGCGCGCTTATGACGCCAGAGGACATAAAATTGGCAGTCAGGAGAATAACGAGGGCAAGATATTCATTGAATCTCAAGGTTTCTGTGTCATGGCAGGCATTGGCATGCAAGATGGTAAGGCGCGCCAAGCGCTTGATTCAGTTGAAAAACTGCTGGCCACCCCCCACGGTATCATGCTCAATCAACCGGCATTTAGTGGCTACGACAAGTACTTAGGTGAGATTTCATCCTATCCACCTGGGTATAAAGAAAACGCCGGTATTTTTTGCCACAACAATCCTTGGATCATGGTGGCTGAGGCCATGTTAGGGCGTGGCAATAAAGCATACGAATATTTTGCTAATATTTCACCTGCGTATTTACAAGACGCACAGCAGAAGCATAAAACTGAACCTTATGTATACAGTCAGATGATTGCGGGTAATGACGCGACGACCCCAGGACAAGCAAAAAATTCGTGGTTAACCGGTACCGCAGCATGGTGTTTCTACGCGGCAAGCCAATATATTTTGGGTATAAAAGCAGATTATGCTGGTTTGCGCATTGCGCCTTGTATACCCGCTGATTGGTCAGGATTTACCCTTTCTCGACGTTTCAGAAAGGCCCATTACATCATTGAAGTACGCAATCCTAATAGGCTCTGCTCAGGAAATGTGAAACTTGAAATCGATGGTGAGCAAGTCAGCGGAACGCTTATTGATTACGACAGTTTTAACAAAGAACATCATGTTATCGCTACGATTTTTCCAAGCTAACATTATCCGTTAAGTGGTTAAGTGTTCTAGAAATCAGCGGGTAGTTTCCTCATTCGCTCCCTCTTTGCATTATAATAATGTATTTTGGGAGCGTTTTTTTATTTTCAGAGCTAGGAACCCGTATAAGTGTTATACGCTTTTGTCCCCCACAAAGGTACCGTTGACAGACTGTGTTTGAAGCTACCAGAGGTTTCTTTAGTGGAGTATGAGACATACATTAATGTTTGACTGCGGGGATCAAAAATTCGGCGTATTTTCATGCTTTTGAAAAAGACACTTTTAGATTTTTTGAACACGACTTCGCCGGATGCCGACTTATCAATTTGAGCGATCATTTCTGGGCTAATTTCGCCAGTTTGCCGACAAGCTATTGAGCTATCAGAGGGATCGGAGAAACTTAGGTCGGCTTCAATACTCGCTACATGACAGGTTACGCCGCTGATCAGTGGGTCTTGCAGAATATTAAGTTTGATATCTTTGGTGGTGAACAAACCTAAACTCACATCACCGACTTCATTGGAATCACAAGCACTTAAAAGCAGCGCACTACCCAGAACAGCTAATATTTTTTTCATACATCACTCACTAAAGGGATTTCCCCTAGTGTAATGGATTTTAGGTGTGATAAAAATCCTGTTAATTTTACAAGGGGGCAGGACCTGTACTTTGACGAACCATTAACTGAAAAGGCAGCTCGACGTAGCGAGCTTGTTCTGACTTTCCATCAAGTTGTTCGAGTAACAGTTCAATGCATGCCTTGCCAATTTCTTCGAGGGGTTGATGAATGGTCGTCAACGCGGGGGTCATTAAACGTGCGTAACGAATATCATCAAAACCCATGATGGATATGTCTTGGGGGATGCGAAAGCCGTTTTCTTGTAATACGCTCATTGCGCCTATGGCCATGTCATCGCTAAAGCAAAATACGGCTGTAGGTCGCAAGCGGAGCTTGAGTAACTGCTCCATCGCACCGATACCTGAGTCAAGTCCATAGTCTCCACGAATGATAAGTTGTTCGTCTATTTCAATTCCGGCGGTAGCCAAGGCCGTTTCGTACCCTTTGAGGCGCTCAAGTGTGCTGGGCGTATCACGAGGCCCCATGACGGCGGCGATACGTTTGTGACCTAAACTTAGCAGGTGCTCAACAGCTGTGCGTGCGCCAGCGATGTTATCAATCATGACCTTGCTGATCCCCTCGATCGGAATGGACTCGCAGGAGTTCACGATCGGAGGTAATTGCTTTAATACGGGTAGGGCTTTGTTCAAATTAAACGGCATATGAAAGGTAAACAGTAATACGCCATCAGCTTGGCCTGATTGCGCCATATTGGCATAATGCTTCTCTCGTTCGGCTAGGCCTTGGGTATCACCGAGCAGAATAGAGTAGCCTGCTTTTTGCGCTTCGCTTTCAATCGCGCGAATGATACCTGCGTTGACTTGGTTAGTGATATCCGGCATGACAACAATAATATTACCGCTCTTTTGAGTGCGTAGGTTAGCTCCGAATCGGCTTGGGGTATATCCGCCTTCTTCTACTGCCTTCATGACCTTTTTACGCGTCTCTTCACTGACGATATCTGGATTGCGCAAGGTGCGGGATACGGTAGCAGGTGATACACCAGAAATGGCCGCAATATCTTTAATACCTAACTTAGCCAACGAGTTCTCTCTTATACAGGTTTAAACGAATAGCAGTTAGATTAGCTGCTGAATGGTTGACTGTAAACGTTTTCAATTTTGCGAAATTTCAGCTCGATGGCGTAGGATGTAAAAAGGTTTATTTATTAGATGCTTAGAGAAATTTAGACGGTTATTAAAAAGGTTATTTTTAAAAATGATTTTATTTTCATTTGTATGATAATTAGACTGAGGCAGCATAACCACTACTTCTGTGGTTATGCTGTAGTTCTAAAGTACGATGGTTAGTACTGCCAAGCAGCCTGTTTGGCTTCAAATGCACTGATTTTATCATCTAACTCTAAGGTTTGACCGATAGCATCTAAACCTTTGAGCAAATTGTTTTTATGGTGAGGGGCAATGTCGAAACCAATGACCTGATCATTAAAACGAACTTGCTGTTGGGGCAAATCCACCATGACTTGGCAAGTCGAATCTTGTTCAACTGCGGCAAAAACGGTATCGATTTGGGCACTGGTTAATTGGACCGGTAACAAGGCATTATTGATGCAGTTACCATAAAAAATATCCGCAAAACTGGTAGCTATAACCACTTTGAATCCGTAATCATCTAACGACCAAGGAGCATGTTCACGGCTTGAGCCGCAACCAAAGTTCTCTCGAGTCAGTAAGATGCTGGCACCTTGATACTCAGGTTTATTAAGCACAAAGTCGGGGTTTGGCTCCTGTTCATGTAAGTCTAAATAGCGCCAGTCGTGGAACAAATGTTTTCCGTAGCCGCTCTTAGTGACCGAGGTTAAAAATTGCTTGGGAATAATTTGGTCAGTATCCACATTTGCTTGATTTAGCGGAGCGACACGGCCGGTATGTACACTGATCCCTGCGCCTGCTGGGTTAGATTGATTGCTCATGTTTATTCCTAATAATTAATCGTTGGCAACGAAGTCGCGAGTATCGGCGAAGTGGCCTGCTAATGCCGCTGCGGCAGCCATGGCTGGGCTAACAAGGTGAGTACGTGCCCCGCGGCCTTGACGTCCCTCGAAATTTCGGTTGCTGGTTGATGCACAGCGATCCCCTTGACTCAGAATGTCGTCGTTCATACCAAGGCACATAGAGCAACCAGGTAAACGCCATTCAAAGCCTGCATCGAGAAATATCTTATCTAGGTGCTCAGCTTCAGCTTGTGCTTTCACCGCCACAGAGCCTGGTACCACAATTGCGGTAACATGCCCGGCCACTTTGCCTTGCTTAGCAATCGCGGCTGCCGCACGCATATCCTCAATACGACCATTGGTACATGAGCCAATAAATACGTGATTAACGGTGAGCTCTGATAGTTTCTGACCAGGCTTAACATCCATATATTTAAGCGCTTTGACTGCTGAATCGCGATCAATCGGGTCACTAAAGTCTTCTGGTGCTGGAATAGGCTGGTTAACACCAATAACCTGACCTGGGTTCGTTCCCCAAGTGACCTGAGGTGCAATATCGTTAGCCGCAAGCTCAATGACGATATCAAATTTTGCATCATCATCAGATTTTAAGGTTTTCCAGTAAGCAATTGCGGCATCCCAATCTGCGCCTTTTGGTGCGTATTCACGACCGGCTAGGTAATCAAAAGTAGTTTGATCAGGGGCGATCAAACCGGCTTTAGCACCGGCTTCAATGCTCATGTTACACACGGTCATGCGCTCTTCCATGCTCAAGCCTTCAATGGTGTCGCCGCAATACTCAATCACACAACCTGTCGCGCCTGCATGGCCTATTTTTCCGATAATAGCCAAGATAATGTCTTTCGCTGTTAGGCCTAGTGGACGAGCACCCGTGACCTTAACTTGCATGCATTTACCTTTACTTTGTTTCAAGGTTTGCGTGGCGAATACATGTTCTACTTGCGACGTACCAATACCAAAGGCAAGGGCGCCAAAAGCACCGTGAGTAGCGGTGTGAGAATCACCGCAGACCACTGTCATACCGGGTTTAATTAAACCAAGTTCTGGGCCCATAACATGCACAATCCCTTGTTTTTGATGACCCACAGGGAACAACTGAATGTTGTTTTTTTCGCAGTTATCAGCAAGGGTTTGCAATTGTAGTTTGTTGGCAGGGCCGCAGGCGTCAATCGCCAACGAGCGAGTTGATATACTGTGATCCATGGTCGCAAAGGTCAGATCTGGACGACGTACGTTACGTCCTTTTTGCACTAGACCATCAAATGCCTGTGGTGAGGTGACTTCATGGATAAGGTGGCGATCGATATACAATAATGCATCGTCGCCGATTTCATCGACAATATGTGCCTGAAAAATTTTGTCGTATAAGGTGGTGCTCATGTCTGGTCTTTCCTTTAAGCGTTTGCGGTGGCGATTATATTGGCGATGTAATCGCCTACTTCACTGGTCGATTTGGCTTGGTCACGATTTTCAGCGCTGAGTAGTTCACCGGTTAAGATACCATCAGCGAGGGTCTTCACGACGGCAGCATCAATTGCATCGGCAGCTTCGGTTAAATTCAAGCTAAAGCGCAGTAACATAGATGCAGATAATATTTGTGCTATTGGGTTAGCGATACCTTTGCCCGCGATATCAGGTGCCGAGCCGCCTGCAGGTTCATACAAACCGAAGTTTTCACTGTTGATGCTGGCTGATGGCAACAAGCCCATGGAGCCAGTGATCATGGCACATTCATCAGAGATAATGTCGCCGAACAAGTTCGAACACAGCATGACATCGAAATCACTTGGGTAGCGCAGTAGCTGCATAGTCGCGTTATCGATATAAATATGCTCTAAAGTGACCTCTGGGTAGTCTTTAGCGACTTCCTCGGTAACCTCACGCCATAAACGACTGCATAACAATACGTTTGCCTTATCAACGGAAGTTACTTTCTTACCGCGTTTCTGCGCGGCTTCAAACGCACTGATGGCGATACGGCGAATTTCTTTTTTGCTGTAACGCATGGTGTCATAGGCAAATTGCTCTTCGCCTTCACCTTCTATACCTTTTGGCTGACCGAAATAAATGCCACTGGTTAGCTCGCGTATTACCAGTACATCGAAACCACTGGCCGCGATATCAGCACGCAGTGGCGACAACGCTTCTAAGCCTGGGTAGATTTTTGCAGGGCGCAAGTTACTGAATAAATCGAAGTGGCCGCGAAGAGCAAGCAGGGCTGCGCGTTCTGGTCGCTCTTCGAGTGGCAGACTATCCCATTTAGGGCCGCCAATTGAGCCAAACAAAATGGCCTGGGCATCTTCGCAACCTTTCAGGGTGGCAGGAGGCAGTGCTTGACCGTGATTATCGATAGCGATACCACCCACATCAAATTCTTTCAAGGTAAACGACAGGTCAAACGCCTGCTCTACTGCGGATAAAACCTTCTTTGCTTCTTGCATGACCTCTGGGCCAATACCATCTCCTGCCAACACGGCAATGTTATAATTCGACATCTGTTCTTTAAACTCCGGCAATCTGTACTTGTTGCTTTTTCTGGTGATCAATTTGATCGGCTAAATGGGTGTTGTTCAATACGTGGATTAACGCTTTAACCCCTGACTCGACGATATCTGTGGCTAAGCCAATACCATTAAAACGACGGCCGTTATATTCAACGACAACGCTCACTTGGGCAAGGGCATCGGCTCCTTCGCCTTTGGAGTCAAGTTTGAAATCAACGATATCTAACTGTTCATGGCCTAATACTTTGATAATAGCGTTATAAGCCGCGTCTACAGGGCCATTACCGGTACACGATTCTATTACTTCTTCATCGCCTACTTGTAACTTTACCGTGGCGCTGGGGATAATCTCTTTGCCCGAACTCGCCTGTAAATAAAGTAATTTATAATGCTCATCTGCTGGCTTTTGCTTATCGAAGAACAACAAGGCTTCAAGATCGTAGTCAAATACCTGACCTTTTTTATCTGCTAGTTTCACAAATGAGGCATACAGAGTATCTAAATCGTAGTCTTGGGTTTTGTAACCAAGCTCCTCAAGACGGTGTTTGATAACGTGACGTCCTGAACGAGAGGTTAGATTTAAGTTATTCTTGTTTATACCTACGCTTTCAGGGGTCATTATCTCATAGGTATTCTGCGCTTTTAAGACGCCATCTTGGTGAATGCCAGATGAATGACTAAACGCATTTGCGCCAACAATGGCTTTGTTTGCTTGGACAGGCATATTGCATAGCTGACTAACTAGTTTAGATGTGCGCGAAATTTCCTGGCTTCGAATGTTGGTGTTCAAACCCAGCATGGCCTGACGGGTCTGCAAAATCATGGCTATTTCTTCTAACGAGCAATTACCCGCACGCTCACCTATACCGTTAATAGTACATTCGATTTGACGTGCACCGTACTCTACTGCCACCAAGGAATTCGCCACGGCTAAGCCTAAATCATTGTGGCAATGCACTGAAATGATGGCTTTATCGATGTTCGGAACACGGTTAAATAAACTCTGAATAATGCCGCCAAACTCAGTAGGTGTGGTGTAACCCACCGTATCCGGAATATTCACTGTTGTTGCGCCTGCATTAATCGCAGATTCGACCATACGACACAAATAATCGATGGGAGTCCGACCGGCATCTTCACAGGAAAACTCTATATCGTCCGTGTAACGGCCAGCGTGTTTAATGGCTTTTACGGCCATTTCAACCACTTCGTCCTGGGATTTGCGTAATTTACTTGCCACGTGAATATCAGATGTAGCGATGAAGGTATGTATTCTAAATTGCTCGGCAACGTTCATGGCTTCACCGCAGGCGTCTATGTCTTTCTCTAAAGCACGTGATAATCCACAGACGGTGGCATTTTTTATTTCTCTGGCGATACTGCGTACCGACTGAAAATCGCCAGGCGAAGAGACAGGAAAACCGGCTTCTATGATGTCAACACCAAGTCGCTCGAGCGCAAATGCAATCTGTAGTTTTTCTTTCATACTCAAACTTGCTGCTAGCGCTTGTTCGCCATCACGTAACGTGGTGTCGAATATTTTGACTTGGTTGGACATGTTTTTTCCTCTTTTGGATAATGTGCGCTTTTTTGAGCGCCTTAAACGAAAAAACCCGTGCTGGGCACGGGTTTTTAGTTATTGTTTGCGTTTCGCTTACAACCTACCCGTGCAATCTTGCTGCCAGCAGTAGTAGAGTTGATAGTAATAAAGTTTTCATTATATATAAGCTCGAAACGTCAGTGCGGTATTTGTAACTCTTTGGCTCCCATGCGTCAACCTTAGTTAACAAATCCATATATAACAAAAATGCATATAAGTTTGATTTACTTAGTAAAAGATGAAGGTACGACCAGTTTTGGTGGCCATGAAAAATAGATTCTTTGCACTGCTATGGGTTGTTTAGCGGAAATTCTTCCAGTTAATACTGCCAGATAATAAAAGTTCTCTTAAGGTCAACGTTCGGGGCTGACTTCGTCCTCTGTGGTTCCAGGTGTGTCCGCTGCAGGCTGCACTGAACGCCGGATTATTTGGGCGTAATAATGTACACTCGTCAGCGGCTAATTGCTTAGCTTTATGACTGTTACCGCTTTGTGCAACATTGCGTCCATCCATATGAAACCAACCAAATTTATTACTGTGTAGGCGTTGCTCCGTCTTGTCGATGCGATCAATAGAGTCTAATTCTAAGTATTCACCATTTATGTTTTGCACATAAACTACAACCGGTAAACCCGAGCGAGCATGTTGAGTAAACCATTGCTGGGCTTTATCTAAGTCGTGTTTCTTACCTATGCAGTGGGCACTTTGTTTGGCTTGCCAACTGGCATTGTGAACATCGACCGTTAAGGGGCCCGTGTGATGAATGAAATGATAGGCTGCGCGTTTAACGTGATGGCGTAGGCCACCTAATTTACGCTGTAATAAACTGATGTTCGTAAACGAGGCATGAGCGAGAGTTATGAGTTCGCGTTCATATAGGGCATTGCAGATTTCAGCAAAATGGGTCTGCTGCTGTGAGTCAGTGAATATATTTACTTGGGGCTGCGCGGGTGGCGTCACCATAATAAAGAAGGGGCAGCATTCGCTGCCCACTTACATCCAAAAGGCTTCAGCATTAGCAAAAGCCGTTCAGATATAGGTCTTATTGACCCTTTATTTCTTTACGCCCGCCGTAGGTCGCTGCATCGCCTAGTGCTTCTTCGATACGCAATAGTTGATTGTACTTAGCAACACGGTCAGAACGACATAGTGAACCTGTTTTGATTTGACCAGCAGCTGTTCCCACCGCTAAATCAGCGATAGTTGCATCTTCAGTCTCACCACTACGGTGAGAGATAACCGCAGTAAAACCAGCCGCTTGCGCCATACGAATGGCTTCAAGAGTCTCGGTTAAAGAACCAATTTGGTTGAACTTGATCAAAATCGAGTTTGCTACACCATTGTCAATGCCGCGCTTAAGAATTTTGGTATTCGTTACGAACAAATCATCACCAACCAGTTGTACTTTGTCACCGATTTTTTTGGTCAAACTTGCCCAACCGTCCCAATCACTCTCGTCAAGTCCATCTTCGATTGAAATGATAGGGTACTTAGCTGCTAGATCGGCTAGGTAATCACCAAAGGTTTCTGAATCGAACACTTTACCTTCGCCTTTCAGGTCGTACTTACCATCTTTATAGAACTCAGATGACGCACAATCTAACGCTAGAGTAATGTCTTTATTCATTTCGTAACCGGCATTCTCAACGGCTTGAATAATTACTTTCAGTGCTTCTTCGTTAGAGGCAAGGTTAGGTGCAAAACCGCCTTCGTCGCCTACAGCAGTGCTCAAGCCTTTTGCTGACAATACTTTTTTCAAGCTATGGAAAATCTCAGCACCCATACGTAAGGCTTCACGGAAGTTCGCCGCACCAACTGGCTGCACCATAAACTCTTGAATATCAACGTTGTTATCAGCGTGCTCGCCACCGTTGATGATGTTCATCATTGGTACCGGCATAGAGTACTTACCTGGAGTGCCGTTAAGCTCAGATATGTGTTGATATAAAGGGATTTTCTTATCAAGGGCAGCGGCTTTGGCCACCGCTAGGGACACGGCAAGAATCGCATTGGCGCCAAATTTTTCTTTGTTTTCAGTGCCATCTAGATCGATCATGATCTGATCAATTTTCTTTTGCTCATATGCACTATTGCCAAGTAATGCAGGGGCGATATCGTCGTTGATCGCGGCGACTGCTTTCAATACACCTTTGCCTAAATAACGGCTTTTATCACCATCGCGTAATTCCAACGCTTCACGAGAACCAGTAGATGCGCCAGAAGGAGCCGTTGCTCTGCCCATTACGCCTGATGCTAAATATACATCTGCCTCTACAGTGGGGTTGCCACGAGAGTCCATGATTTCACGACCAATGATTTTACTGATATTTGACATAGTTGTTGCCTTGTTATAAAAAATTATCGTATACCTGCAAGCAGATACGCTTAGTTTTCAATCGTTTACTAATTATTATTTTTATAATATTCGCCCGCGGCTTTAACAAATCCTTCAAATAAAGGGTGTCCGTCGCGAGGTGTAGAGTTAAATTCAGGGTGGAACTGTCCAGCCACAAACCAAGGATGATCTCCTAGTTCAACGACTTCTACTAGACGTTTATCAGTAGACAGACCAGTTACTTGCAATCCTGATGCTTCTAATTTGTCACGTAAATTGTTGTTCACTTCATAACGGTGACGATGACGTTCGTAAATCTCTGTTGAACCGTAAAGGTCGTGTACTTTGCTGCCTGGAATTAAATGGCACAGCTGGCTACCTAAACGCATAGTACCGCCTAGGTTTGATTCTTCAGAACGTTGTGCTGTGCTGCCATCGGCATCTAGCCATTCAGTGATCAAGCCCACTACAGGGTAGGGGGTTTGCGGATCGAATTCAGAACTGTTGGCGTTTTCAAGTCCTGCAACGTTACGTGCAAACTCAATTATCGCCACTTGCATACCCAAACAAATCCCTAAATAAGGAACTTTCTGCTCACGGGCGTACTTAGCTGCTGTAATCTTACCTTCAATACCGCGTTCGCCAAAACCACCTGGTACCAATATAGCATCACAACCGTTGAGGATGTGTTCCCCTTTGCTCTCAATATCTTGTGAGTCAATGTAACGAATGTTTACGGTTAGACGATTTTTCAGGCCAGCATGTTTCAATGCTTCGTTAACTGATTTATAGGCATCAGGTAGCTCAACATATTTTCCAACCATGGCAATCGTAACTTCGCCTGTAGGGTTAGATTCTGCATATAAGACCTGTTCCCATTCGGTAAGGTCTGCTTCGGGACACTCTAAACCAAAACGCTGAACGACAAGCTCATCCATGCCTTGGGCTTTTAGTGCAGCTGGAATTTTATAAATACTATTCGCATCTTTTAAAGAAATAACGGCTTTATCAGCTACGTTGGTAAACAAAGCGATTTTTTGACGTTCATTTGATGGCAAGGCGTTTTCTGAGCGGCATACCAAAATATCAGGTTGAATGCCGATGGAACGCAGCTCTTTAACGGAATGCTGGGTAGGCTTGGTTTTCACTTCGCCAGATACCGCAATGTAAGGCACTAACGTTAAGTGCATATACATAGCGTGATCACGACCTACTTCGGTACCCAATTGGCGAATGGCTTCTAAAAACGGTTGTGATTCAATGTCACCTACCGTCCCGCCTATTTCGACTATGGCTACATCTACGCCTTCAGCACCTGCGACAATACGGCGTTTAATTTCATTAGTGATGTGCGGAATCACCTGAATGGTTGCGCCTAAGTAATCACCACGACGTTCGCGTTTAATGACTTCTTCGTATACTCGGCCGGTGGTGAAGTTATTGCGTTTGGTCATACGGGTACGAATAAAGCGTTCGTAGTGACCTAAGTCTAAGTCGGTTTCAGCGCCGTCGTCGGTGACAAACACTTCACCATGCTGAATGGGGCTCATGGTGCCCGGGTCGACATTAATGTATGGGTCGAGCTTCAACATGGTCACATTTAGACCACGTGCCTCAAGAATAGCAGCGAGTGATGCAGCAGCAATGCCTTTACCAAGTGATGAAACGACACCACCTGTGACGAAAATATAGTTTGTCATGAGTACCCTAAGGCGTTGGAGTTGAATAAGATTTTTTTAATACTGAGGTAGTCTAGCACCCTGTAAAAAGGCGTAACATAATTCAGTACCGGACGGCGCAATAGTATACTCAATCACGCCCGTTCAGACAATTGAAAACCGCCTTAGGGTTGCAAAAAAATATACAGATAATGCTATTTTAATGGTTTACACTGTGGACCAAATAGTCAAAGGATTAGCTTTATGGATAAAATGCGTCCCATTTTGGTGGTAGATGATGTTGAAGCCATCTGCACTTTTATAAGCACTGTATTACAAGGGAATGGATATTTGCAGGTTGATTCTGCGAGCAATTCGGCTGAAGTGATGGCGCGTGTGTGCCGTAAGGATTATCAGCTTATCTTGATGGACATCAAACTTCCTCAAGTGGATGGTTTGGAGTTATTGAGTATTCTTCACGAAGAAATCCCTAAGGCAAAAATTGTCATGTGCTCGGCAGATACCTCAGAAGAAACAGTGAATCTTGCCTATGAAATCGGTGCGGTTGGGTTTCTTGAAAAACCAGTGACGCCCATGAGCTTGCTCAGTTTGATGGAGCGCTTGTAGCGCCAACAATCAAATTTTTTACCATTATCGTCAAACAGGCGATATTAGTGCACTGTATTCTTAGTGCTCAACTCAATAGTTTCGGATCCAGAACCACACCATAAACGATTTTCGATACGTTGAGTGCAACGTTTATGGTGAGTTCTCTATTGGGCTAACAACACGCCACTGGTTTTACCTGACCAACTTCTTTAATTGGTATAAATAATCGAGGGCCTGTTTGGGCGTGAGATCATCTGGCTGAATGGTCTGGAGAAGATCCTCAGCTTCACTCACAGAAGCTAATAAATCTAATTGCGTTTCGACTTTTTCCTGCGAGCAGACCGGGCTGGATGATGCAGTTGTTTCAGGAGACAATATCGGTTTATTAGCAGTCGCCCCCGTTTCTAATTCGTGCAGTTTGCGTTTCGCCGCTAGTACCACTTGTTTAGGTACCCCTGCTAATTGCGCCACTTGCAAGCCGTAACTTTTATTGGCTGCACCATCTTGCACTGCATGCATAAAACGAATGGTATCACCGTGTTCCACAGCATCTAAGTGCACGTTGGCCAGCTCTGGCAATGAATCAGCAAGACCAGTCAGTTCAAAGTAGTGAGTGGCGAATAAGGTAAATGACTGCAAGTTAGTCGCCAAATACTCAGCGCAGGCCCACGCGAGCGACAGGCCATCATAGGTGCTGGTGCCTCGGCCAATTTCATCCATTAATACCAAGCTATTGGCCGTGGCGTTGTTCAGTATATTAGCTGTTTCCGTCATCTCGACCATAAATGTAGAGCGACCAGACGCAAGGTCGTCTGAGGCGCCAATTCGGGTGAAAATACGATCAATTGGGCCAATCTTGGCATCTTGTGCAGGTATATAACTGCCAATATAAGCCATTAATACAATCAAAGCGGTCTGGCGCATATAGGTTGATTTACCGCCCATATTAGGACCTGTGATCACGAGCATTCTGCGTGCTGGGTTGACGTCAATGGGGTTGGCTATAAAGGGTGCATCTGATACTTGCTCTACAACAGGGTGACGACCCTGATTAAAATGAATGCCACTTTGGGCGCATAAATCTGGGCAATGATAATCTAAACTCTCGGCGCGCTCGGCTAAGTTGGTCAGTACATCTAATTCTGCAACAGCATCAGCGCTTTGCATGAGTTCAGCTAATTTGGGCAGCAGTAAATCAAATAACTCTTCATATAAACGCTTCTCAAGTGCCAATGAGCGACTCTGGCTACTGAGAACATTGTCTTCATGCTCTTTGAGCTCAGGAATAATGTAACGTTCGTTGTTTTTCAAGGTTTGGCGACGCACATATTCAACTGGTACCAGATCGGACTGGCTGCGGCTGACCTCAATAAAATAACCGTGCACCCGGTTATAACCCACTTTTAAGCTAGCAATGCCGGTTCGTTCTTTTTCTCTTAATTCCAATTCTTCTAGGTAATCCGTGGCACCTTTAGATAAGGCACGCAGATGATCGAGCTCTTCGTTATAGCCTTCTTTTATTACCCCCCCATCACGAATGAGCACGGGGGGCGCTTCAATCACCGCATGTTCGAGTAATTCGGCGAAGTCTGGGTATTGACTTATTTTGGTCGCGAGCTGAGGTAAATCACTGTGTTGAGCATTTTCTATTTCGAGCTCGAGATAGCTTTGAATATCAGGCAGTAAAGAGAAAGCTTGGCGCAAACGTGCGAAGTCTCTTGGGCGTGCGCTACGCAAGGCTAGCCTTGCCAGTACACGTTGCATATCACCAATTTTCTTTAATGCGTCTTGTAATTGTGCATACGGGGAATTCATGAGTGCATGAATATTACGCTGACGCTTTTTAAGAACGGTGACATCAGCGAGCGGCCGGTGGATCCAGCGTTGCAATAACCGACTGCCCATGGGGGTAGCTGTTTTATCTAATATGCTGGCTAGCGTGTTCTCCGTGCCACCCGATAAATTAAACGTTAGCTCGAGGTTACGCCTTGTGGCGGCGTCCATAACAACCGTATCATTATGTGACTCGAGCACAATTCGGTCGATGTGCGGTAGGGCCGAACGCTGGGTATCTTTGATATATTGCATTACGCAGCCAGCAGCACAAATACCGATGTGATGATTTTGCACACCAAAACCGGATAGTTCGTTGGTCCCAAATTGACTGGTGAGCTGGGTCGTGGCGGTTTGTAAGTCATATTCCCATTGTGGGCGACGACGTAAGCCCTTACGCTGATTGATCAGGTGGCTGTAAGCAAAATCATCTGGGTATAACAGCTCTACTGGGTTCGTGCGTTGTAATTCTGCCGCGAGGGCTTCTTCACCGCTAAGTTCACATAAAGTAAAGCGTCCGCTGGTGACATCTAAGGTGGCGTAGCCAAACACCAAAGCCTGATTCGCTTTTTGCGCAGGGCAAAATACGGCTGCCAATATGCTGTCTTGTTTATCATTGAGTAGGGCTTCGTCTGATACTGTACCTGGGGTGACAATGCGCTGCACTCTGCGCTCGACAGGGCCTTTGCTGGTAGCTGGGTCGCCGAACTGTTCAACAATAGCCACGGATTGCCCCATTTTCACCAAGCGGGCTAAATAGTTTTCAACCGCGTGGTAAGGCACGCCAGCCATCGGGATCGCATTACCGCCAGATTTGCCTCTAGCCGTTAGTGAGATATCGAGCAATTCGGATGCTTTTTTTGCATCATCAAAAAAGAGTTCGTAAAAGTCACCCATGCGATAAAACAACAGAATATCTGGATGCTCAGCTTTAATTTTCAAATACTGTTGCATCATAGGTGTATGTTGCTGCAAAGCGGCTAAGCTTGCGGTAGCTGGCTCTACTGATAATGTGTTCGTTTTAGGCATTCTGGACAGCACTCTTGTTGGTATCGCTTTTAACGCTTTGTTTCATTCTGAATGTTTGGCATGCTAATAAAATCCGCTAGGTCAGCATTAGCGAGTCAGATAATCTCATGATGGATGCAAAATATGACAAACAATTTAATTCAATTAGCACAACAACTCGGTGAAACGCTACAGCGATTAGGCTGGCAAGTTACCTGTGCGGAGTCGTGTACTGGAGGGGGCATAGGATACGCCATCACAAGTACATCTGGAAGCTCAAGCTGGTTTAAAAGTGGCTATATTACTTACTCAAATGAAGCAAAACACTCGCTGTTAGGCGTGAGCGAACAAACCTTGATCGACCATGGCGCGGTATCCCAGCCTGTCGTTGAGCAAATGGCATTAGGCGCAGCTAAAGCTGCAGGGGCTAATGTTGCGGTATCTGTTAGTGGTATTGCTGGACCCGATGGGGGAAGTGCCGGAAAGCCTGTGGGAACGGTTTGGTTTGGTTTTGCCATTAATGGTGAGGTGTTTACGGACGGTAAATGTTTCAGTGGTGACAGACATCAAGTTCGAACACAAGCGATCGAATTTGCGTTGAGCCGATTGCTCAAATTGTGTTAGCAATATTATACGAGTAAAGGTACGTCCTTAGCGGAAATTTATGCGAAAAATGGCTATTTTGTCGTTAAAAATTTCGTCCAGAGCACGCCATTGGGCGTATTACATAAAGTTGTACAGCGGTTTTATGTTCATTGGAAAAGCGCAAATCAAGAGCGTTACCAAAATGGCGCGGTTAACGCGTCTTACTTAACCAATAATGAGCATTTAAATATTGGCGACACAACACTGCTTTTTCATTTTATTGCTTCAAGTGCACTGCAACGAGTTACCAAACAAGTATTTGCCACACCGCCAGCCTTTATGAATATGCAGTTATTTTTTAACCCGCTTAATAGTCATCAAAAAATTACTGGCACCGAGATACGTAATATCACCTTAGTCTTGCGCAGCAGCAAGAGGCGCTAGTTGGTCCAGATGTAGTGCACTTTCGTCTTGCTCTGGAATATGAGCTGGGTATTGAGCTTATTCCTGTAAGTCATCGCCAGTGGGATTCAGAAGAAGCGCTAGCGATACGTATGCAATATAACGGAAAATTACCCAGCGATTCGATCAGTAGCGGCGTTAAAGTTGCGTTTAGTGCTGGAGACTTGCTGGTTTTTTCAGCCAATATGCTGCATAGAGGTATTTACGGACTAGAGCGTATGGCATTGGTTATTTTACTTTGTGACCCAGAACCTGCTTTGCTTAAATCCGCACCCAGTGATTGTTTGCCTAGTCAGGAAATACTGTCAACACTCGATAATTCAGGCCTGTTTGAACGTGCTCTTAGCTTGAGGAAGTAACCCAATGTTAACGGTGAGCAGTGTAAAGACAGAATAATAACTCTATTTATAAAAAGGAACCATCATGACAGTTAAGGGTACATTTGACGTTGATTTATCCCCTCAGAATGATAAAAACACGCCCGCTGGGCGCATGCTCATTGAAAAAAAATACACAGGGGCAATGGTTGGCTTAGGTTTAGGCCAGATGATCAGTAAGCATACGGACAATGGTGTGGCCGTGTATTTTGCGATTGAAGAATTTGTTGGTTGTGTGGATGAAAAAGATGGCAGTTTCACTTTATTGCATCAGGGCAAAATGTCCGCTGAGGAACAATCATTGGAAATTTCCATTTTAGCGGGCTCCGGCAGTGGAGCACTAACAAATATCTGTGGCAACATGCGTATTATTCAGCAAGATGGTAAGCATCACTATGAATTGGATTACCAGCTTTCACTATTGGTTTAGTGCGGTACAGCATATCAATGGACAGTGGATATGCTAATGGCCTTTAATTCGTTAATCATATTAAGCCGTGCTTTGCACAGGGAAAATAATGAAAAAAATAACCGGTAGTTGCCTTTGTAATAGTGTACGTTTTGAATGTGAGGATGCGATTGAGCACTTTCATTTATGCCATTGTACTCAATGCCAAAAAGCAACAGGTTCGGCGCACGCATCGAATTTATTTACAGGCGTTAAAAATATCACTTGGCTTGCTGGTGTAGAGTTGATTAACCGCTACGATGTGCCGGGACGTGCCATATCCAAAGCGTTTTGCAGCCAGTGCGGAAGCGCGGTTCCTTACGCATCCTTATCAGGCGAATCGCTAGTGATACCGGCGGGTTGTTTAGATGATAGCCCTGATATCACCCCCAAAAGTCATATTTTTTATGCAGAGCGCGCCAACTGGTATGAACCTGCTTTAATGAGCAAAAAGTTTAATAAGCTGCCAGATAAATATTGAGAAAGTGAAATGTCACTAAGGAAAGTCTAGAGTGGTGTTTACGCGCTTCGCTTAACACGGCTGGCGAAGTATCTCGTCATCTCATTCAAATTGAATGACTCACTGGGAAAGCCGCTGGTGGAATATGACTATTTTTAGAAAGTGACTTGTAACTGTATGGTTGTACAGTATAATGACAGCATAGAATTTGAATTTCAGGAGACCAATAAATGGTGACTACAGATAAAAGCAAAGCATTAGCCTCAGCAATGGCACAAATTGAAAAGCAATTTGGCAAAGGCTCAATTATGAAATTGGGTGAGAACAGAACAATGGACGTAGAAACAATTTCTACGGGTTCATTGGGCTTGGATATTGCGCTAGGTGCTGGTGGTTTCCCAATGGGACGAATAGTAGAAATCTACGGACCTGAATCAAGCGGTAAAACAACCCTGACCCTTGAAGTTGTTGCTGAAGCGCAACGCAACGGTAAGGTATGTGCTTTCGTCGATGCAGAGCACGCATTAGACCCAATATATGCAAGAAAGTTAGGTGTAAACATTGATGAGCTTTTGGTCTCACAACCTGATACTGGTGAGCAGGCATTAGAGATCTGCGATATGTTAACTCGCTCTGGTGCAGTGGACATCATAGTTGTCGATTCTGTTGCTGCGCTTACACCAAAAGCTGAAATTGAAGGTGATATGGGCGACAGCCATATGGGGCTTCAAGCTCGTATGCTTTCTCAAGCAATGAGAAAGCTAACCGGTAACCTTAAACAGTCGAACACTATGATGATTTTCATCAATCAAATCCGAATGAAAATTGGTGTGATGTTTGGCTCACCAGAAACAACAACCGGTGGTAACGCACTTAAGTTCTACGCCAGTGTTCGTTGTGATATTCGACGTATCGGTGCGGTGAAAGAAGGTGATGAGGTGACGGGCAATGAAACCCGAGTTAAAGTTGTTAAGAACAAAATCGCACCACCCTTTAAGCAAGCAGAGTTTCAAATTATGTATGGTGAAGGGATAAACAGAGACGGAGAATTAATCGATTTAGGTGTAAAACACGGATTTGTTCAGAAGGCAGGTGCTTGGTATAGCTACGGTGATGAACGAATTGGGCAAGGTAAGGCTAACTCAACTAAGTACCTTAAAGAGCACAAAGAGGTACGAGACGAGCTGAATAAAAAGCTTAGGGATTTGTTGCTAAGCCCGAAAGAGTCCTTGCCAAAAGAGCCTTTGGAATCGGCACCGGAAGAATAATTGGTTTAGAGGAAGTAAGTATTTTACTTTTTATTTAAAATTGAAAACCGCCAACTGGCGGTTTTTTTGCTTAATATTCTAATCGACACGCCATTTATTGAAAGCGCAAGGTTAGTGCTAGTCATTACGTTATCCTGCTCAAATTCAATAAAATGTATGTGCTGAACTCCTACCAATTTTATAGGTTAGACATGATATGAGAGTATATTTTGTGACACCTTTCACCTGAAAGTATGCCGATGATATATGACTATAAAAGGCTTTTACCGCTGAATAACTTAGCTCAAGGCTTGATAGCGGGGGATTTGAAGGGATTTTTTACACTCATGTATTTTCAGGAAACACTGTACTTTCAACAGCCTATAACCGCTGGGCTTAATAAACCTAAAAAATAAACTGGCACATTGTCAAGTTTATTTACATGAGCATTATGCATAAATAAGTGTTATTTCTCACCTCCTTGTTTTTTATAGTTTTTTCGTTTTTGGCATGATAGATGCTCTATACAATCAAGCAAGTAGTGTGATAACTCGCGAGCAGTATTATTTGCAATATTAAATTCTCTGGTAAGTAAATTTAGCTAAAGGGATATACATATGAAAAATTTATTCGGTTCAAAAACAATCATTTCTACAGCGGTACTTCTGGCGATTGTCGCCAGCCAGCAAGTTAGCGCTGCAAGTATTACATTTGGTGGTCAAGCAGCAGGTGATGGTTCTGGGCAAACCAGTAGTCGTATTAGTGACCCATCGCATGCGATAAATAATGGTACTGGTGGTTTCTTCGTTGAAACTTTCGATCAAGCAACCAATATTGATGGTGCCCCTGCTGGCGATACACAATATAACGAACCAGGCCTTGCGGCTGACTCTGCTACATGTGCGGTAAATGGCACTGGTGGTGGAATCACTGTAAATACTAGTGCTAGTACGGCTTTTGGTGTGCGTAAAGGCTCAGTTCCGAACGTAGCCGCCCAACCTCTTAATGACTCGACTTGTTATGGTCACACGCCGGCAGAAGGAGGCGACTTGCCTTCATGGGTAGAAATTGATTACTCCGGATTTTTGGCTGCTCAAGGTGGAGGCGTCCGGATCGATTACCTTGGTTTTTACTGGGGTTCTGTCGATAATTACAACGATTTTGAGTTCTTTTCTGGTGACGACTCAGTAGCAAAAATTACCGGACCTGAGTTGTTAGCGCTTTCAAATGCAGCTTCAGGTGACCAAACTGACCCAGATTCAAATCGCTACGTGAATATTGACTTTTCGTTTGCTGAATCCTTCGACAGGGTACGAGTATCAACCAGCGGTATCGCAGGGGAGTTTGACAATATTGTTATCGGTTTAAACAATCGTCAAGTACCCTCTCCAGCAGGGTTAGCTTTCTTGGGTCTTGGCTTGTTAGGTTTGAGCTTTAGTAGAAAGTTTGGAAAATAAGACACATCAACATTTATTGTTTGAAAAGCCGACTAGTTCGGCTTTTTTTTTACCTATCGCACGTTTGACATTGGATATACCGCATTTTCATTAAATTGCATACACTATGTATATAGGTGAAAACACTTTCGTTACTTGTTACTCACGAAGTATCTTATTTTAATTAATGTTGTCTTTGCATTAACTGATTACGTCACTGGAATGTCATGTGGTAATCGCCGAACTTCCCTCGGTTGGACGCGCAGAAATTAAAACATAAACTGTTGAGCAATAAGCGTAAAGTTACAATACTGTAGGGTACTAGGTCGTTTGTTTGTTAGCAGGAAAAGCCTATATATTTTTTGCACATCGTTTTATGGGCAACTCCATGTTCGTAGACTTTAGGGGAGAAGCTGGTAAAATAATTATTAATACAATTCACTCGGCAACCTAGCTGCCGAAGGTGCTAAATTATGAAATTAGAAATCGAAAAAAGGGATCTTTCTAGTCTAAGTTACACCGAGTTTGTAAATTCGTATTTAATTCCAGAAAAGCCCCTTATTATCCAAAATGTTTTCACGTTCGACACTACCGTTCTCACGCCGGAATATATACTTGAACATTTTAGCAATGAAAGTAAGCGAGAAGCGGGGTGGTTTGATTCGGATTTGGTCGATAGTGGGCCCATCCGTATTCCCGAACTGGTAAAAAAGGTGTTATCTAGGGATGATATGTCTGTGCGCCAATCTCCCATGCGCTTGTTCATGCAACCAGGGGGACACGTAACATTACCTCATTATGACGGAAATAGTCTGCATGGGCTCAATTTACAAGTTTTGGGCACTAAGCATTGGATACTGACTTCTCCTAATACACCGCTGCCTAATATTCCGTTTATGTTCGCTGGCTCAGTAGGTAAAAACTTTACGTACGATCCACATAAATATGATTTTTATGAGTTTGATACTGAGGTCGGTGATTTATTACTTGTACCCCGGTATTGGTATCATGAAGTGCATTCTATTGATCCAGTCAATCTAAACCTAAATTGGGTTTTTACACCGAAAACACCGAATCAAAACAGTATTTTAGGGCGACGGGAAGTGGAAATAGTTAAATTAAGAAAATCTATGCCTCTGGTTAATAAGGCGTTCTTTCCTGATAAGTTTTCAGAGTATGGTGGACAAGGCAAGCAGTTGATTGATACGTATAGCGAGAACGTCGGTACGCTGCGTATGTTCACTCGCTTGCTTAAAGAACTTAGCGGATATCCGCGGTTGCTCTTTTTAGCTAGTCAAATTAAAGCTAGGGCAAATGAATTTTCAAAAAATAACTTCAATGTAAAATAATGACAAACAACAGCCGCTTATTGAAAAATGCTGGTAAATTAAGCTGATTTTTGGCGGCGAATACGTTGATTGCTTAGCTTCTAAGCTTACGAGTCGCCATACTAATTACCAAAACTGCAGTTCAACCCACCTATAACATACCGCGACACGTTAAAATTAGGGCTATCAAATAAATACTAAATAGATGTCGGAAGACATATCGACCTTTAAGTGATAATAACCCTAAACGTGTTTCGATACTTTGTGGTAGTCCTTAGCCCAGCTTTCAGGAAACTTGCCTTGTAACACGTAGGAGAAACTGATTAATTCTGCGATGACATTGTATAACTGTTCAGGGATCTCTTGGCCTAAATCCAATCCTGCGAGAAATTCGCTTAGGTAAGGATCTTCGTGGATCAACACGCCGCTTTCTTTGGCCAAGGCAATTATCTCGTCAGCCAATTCGCCAAAACCTTTGGCTACCACCTGAGGCGCGTTTTTTTTATCACCCTCATGATGCTTTAGCGCAACGGCGCTTTTCGCTTTAGGGTTGTGCGTATTGGATTGCTCGCTGTCTGTCATATGATCCTTGTTGTTATCTTAAATATTGGGAATGTTGATTAGACCTGAGTTTGCAGCAAGTGATAAGGTCGTTGTCGTAAAGTGTCAGGAATTTTGCCCAATTGGCATTGGCTTTTGGTGATATCAATCCCTAGTGCCGTCAGGCGTTTGTTGAACAGAGGTAAAAAATTCATCACTTGGTGTTTGGTCTGCTCGTTGGACGTATAAAAATCTAGCTCTAACGTACCATGACGTAGTTTAGCTTTGGTTAACACTTCGCCTAAATCCCCAGCGCTTAATTTAATGGTGAGGTGCCAGACCTTATTATTTTGGGCATCGTCAGCTTGCTCTTCTGGTGACGATTCGTGTTCACGTCTAATCAACAATTCTATATCTTGCAGTTTATTAGCAAGAGCGGAAGGAAGGGTATAATAGAAGGTATCTTGTCCCTGTAAAAGCTGCTCTGCATTGCCAATTTTACTGCTTTGATGACCGGCAAATAAACGGCTGATTTCGCGCAATATTTGATGCTTTTGCTCTAGTTGAGCAAATTCACTTAACCCTTTTGAATTGACATTTGTGTTTGTTTTTCCTGTTGAGTTCGGTTCAGTAACGGATTGAGTGTCGAGCAACGAGTTAAGGGCGCGTGACAGTTTTTCGCCTTGGGCAGGCTGGCTGCGTGCAAAACGCGAGGCCAGAGATATTTGGATTAAACTGATTAATCCACTAAGCATACCTTGCCCAGAAACAGGGCTAATAATTTGTGTGGCACCTAAGCTAAGGGCTGGGTTGGTGAGTAGTTGACGTATCTGACTCGCATCTTGTTCTTTTCCTTGGGGGATGCCTTGTTTTATTTGCCCCAAAATCTGTTCTTTCAATCCTTTAACCGTCGTTTCCTCTATGAACTGAGTATCATTTAACGCCGCAGCTATGCGACCTAAAGACTCACTGGGTTGTTCTGCTCGAGCTTGTACAACCCGTAATAAAGTGTGCAGTACTTCAATGGCTTGGGCTTTAACTTTTGGCGTCATATCTGGGGCGGTAATTGTCTTGGTATTCAATGTCTCCGATGCTGCCAGTGAGGCGTTATTCGCTTGTGTTGCTGCGCTTTGAACTTGCGCATTGTTCGATGGTAGAGACTTTGACCCGATGTTTTGTAAGGTGGCGGGTGCATCCTTCACGCTGCTGGAGGGTTGTGTTGCCCCAGGGGTTTGATTGGCGCCTAGGAGATCGGCATTGCCTCGAACTCGCTTTGAAGGTACTCCGTCTATGCTACTTTGTACCACTGGACGGTTTGCGACGGTTTGTCTAGCGCTATTAAAAGCATTAACGATTTGATTTATACCCTCGCGAACCGCATTCACTAGCGGAGGGTTTACCTTAGTAGGTCTTTCGCTGTTAGCTGAAATTTCCGAACCACTGATTACATGACCTTGGGACGCCGGTTGACTAACGTTACTAACCGGTTGATTTGATGTTACGACCGTTGTGTTATTACTCAGGTTCACGAGCGCGCGCTGAGTTTGTGCGTCCAGTTTCAAATTTAATGTTTTAACCAGCTCTACTACAGCACTCACGTTTTGCTGGGTTACGTTTAGTTGAGCGCTGCTTTGTGGTGCTGCTGATGCCAATACACCACTGTTTTTAATAGCTGCACTGCCATCGCGATTGATGCTTAATTGTACTCTACTTTCCGAGATGCCCAGAAGCGTATTAATAAGTGCAGTATTGGTTGAGGATAGGTTCGTTAGGCTGCTAGGTGAGGAAGTTAGCCCGGAATTACGATTAGCCGTTGAATTCTGCAACATCTGGAGCAGAACTTTACTGTCAATGCTCAATTGTGGCGCAGCGCTTGACAATTGTGTAGCACTGATCGGCGCGGTGCTAGTCAGCATATGTTTAATGACCGGCTGCAATTGTTCAACTGAAGCCTTTACTGGGGTAACTTGCGTCCCTGATGTTGCCGTAAGCAGAACCTGCCATTGGTTAGCAATGGGTTTCAGTTGTAGATTAACCGTATCACCAATCGCTAATGCAGGTTGGGCATTTGTTGTCACGCTGAAGTTAACCTGTGCCTGATTGGCTGTGCCGGTGATACTGAGTGATAGTGTGTTTCCTGTATTGCTAATAATTTGCGCCTGGGCGACGAGTAGAGAAGGTGGTATCCGCGCCGCTTGTATCTGATTGGGCGGTAAACTCAAAATACGCTCAAGCTGTTGGCTGCTTATTACGTTCGCTCGAGGATTGTTGTTGGCAGGAACTTGCTCGGTACTGATAAATTGCAAAACAGGATTACCAAGAAGTGTGGTGTTTTGAGCATGAGCGGCGCTTTGATTTGAAACTGCGTTTTGCCCTAAGTTAACAATGCTGCTAGTGGTAGCCGGGATGGCCGAACTCGGTTGGGGGGCAGATACACTAGGGCTTGCAACTGAACTGGCTGTGGTCGCTGAGGAATTCGCTGAGTCGCTCGTACTATTTACACTAGCAGTTGTTACGCTAACGGTATAGCGCTGGCGCGGATCTAAGCGCCCGTTAATATCTGCACTGGGTAAAGTAACCGCTTGGCCTTGTGCTGTACTACTGACACTTACTTGGCTAGCGGATACTTGCTGAACGACAATTTCTGCACTTTGGCGCTGTGAACTCGACGTCGCTGCTGCTTGCTGGGTTTTCACCGAAGCTTGGGCATATTGAGTCGATGCAATGGGAGGGCTGTCAGACATAAAGAATTTATCGGCCGCAAGCGAGAAATATTAAGTTAAATGTAGCATGAAGCGAGGGGTATTTTACAACGTTCACCTTGTGTTAATAGACATGTATGGCACCTACCAGAGCTGTGATTTAAAGAGTAGATAGAACCTTTGCAATATAACGTGACGAAATAAAAATAACCGCGTGTCGGTTTGCGTTCGCTTATTGATCATTAAATCCTACTTAGGGATCATTCTTTAGGTCCTTAAAAACTCAACTTTAGTACATGAATTGATACGACTTATTTACTTATCTAAGTATTCCGCACTGTTGGGCTGTGGTATTATCGCGGCGTTTTTTTGTCGATTAAAGGTTCATTTTGCCATTACTTTCTGCCCATCAATTAGCCGTGTCAAAACGGGATAGGCTGCTGTTCAGTCAGATAGATTTATCTGTTGCGGCGGGGGAGTTGATGTATGTCAAAGGACCAAATGGAGCCGGTAAAACCAGTTTACTCCGAGTACTAACCGGTTTGGTTAGTCCCGATGAGGGAAGGGTGCATTATCGCCAGCAAGATATTGTAAAATCACGTGATGTCTTTCACCAACATTTACTTTATTTTGGCCATGCATTAGGGGTAAATCGAAGCCTCAATGGAGTAGAAAACCTGCATTACTGGTGCTCTCAGCACGGTGTGCAACCCGACGAAGGGGAAATTTATCGCGTGCTAGGTGTCTTAGGCCTAGTTGGCCTAGAAGATATACCCGTGAATAATTTATCAGCAGGGCAGCAACGAAGAGTTGCGCTGGCAAGATTTTGGTTAAAAACCAGTGCTGAAGTGTGGATTTTAGATGAGCCCTTTACCGCACTGGACGTACAAGGTATTGGTCTGCTGAATGAGCGAATTGTTGCTCACTTGGAACAGGGTGGCTGCGTAGTGATGACGTCACACCAAGCATTAGAGGTGAATTATCCTACTCAGGAGTTAGTGCTGGAGTATCGTATATGAGCGCTTCGTTAACGGCCATATTACGCCGTGATTTGGCATTGGCATATCGCCAGCGCTCAGAGTTAATGCAACCCATGATGTTTTTTATTTTGGTCATCAGCTTATTTCCGTTAGGAATAGGACCCAATCCTGAAATTTTACAAAAAGTAGGGCCTGGCGTGATCTGGGTGGCGGCGATTCTTTCGTCATTACTGGGAATGGAACGTTTATTTAAAGATGATTACAACGACGGCTCATTAGAGCAAGTTATGTTGTCCTCTACCCCTTTGCCTATGGTGGTTTTAGTTAAAGTTTTTGCCCATTGGCTTACGAGCATAGTGCCACTTTTGTTGTTGTCGCCTTTATTGGCTCTATTTTTAAACTTAACCCAAGAGATGTACTGGGCCTTGTTGCTTACGTTGTTATTGGGCACACCCTTGTTGAGTTTAGTGGGGGCAATAGCAGTCGGATTAACCTTAAGCTTGAATCGTGGCGGTGTGTTGTTGGCCCTTTTATTGTTACCTGTGTTTATTCCATTGTTGATTTTTGCCACCGCTGCGGTGGAAGCAGCTTCATTACAATTACCTTATAACGCACAATTGGCCATTATTGGCGCGATGTTATTAATCTCTTTAGCTATGGCGCCGTTTGCCATAGCTTATGCATTACGAGTGAGTCAAAACTGATGTGGAAATGGTTACATCCTTACGCGAAAACCCAGAATGCTTATCAATTGTGTGAGCGCTTACTACCCTGGTTTGTTACTTCTGCATTGATCTCATTTGTTATCGGTATCGTATGGGGCTTGGCTTTTGCGCCTGCGGATTATCAGCAAGGTGATTCATTCCGTATTATCTATATTCACGTGCCGAGTGCGATTTTATCCATGGGGGCTTATAGCGCCATGGCAATTGCCGCATTTGTAGGCTTGGTTTGGCAAGTACGTACTGCATTTATGGCCATGGTCGCGCTTGCACCTATAGGGGCTGTGGTGACTTTTATCGCATTATTCACTGGTGCCGCATGGGGCAAGCCCATGTGGGGGACTTGGTGGGTATGGGATGCGCGCTTAACTTCAGAATTGATTTTATTATTCTTGTACCTAGGCGTGATTTCTTTGTATGCCTCTTTCGAGGATAAGCATCAGGCGGGGAAAGCCGCTGGGGTAATGGCCATCGTGGGAGTGGTTAACCTGCCTATTATTCATTTTTCAGTGGAATGGTGGAATACCCTGCATCAAGGCGCAAGTATTACCAAATTTGATAAACCGTCAGTCGCCCCTGACATGTTGTGGCCGTTACTTATCAGTATTTTAGGGTTAGCCTTGGTCATGGCGGCTATTTTTATCCGACGATTACAAAACGAGATTGTGCGCAGGGAACTAAATCGTCCTTGGGTGCAGGAATTGGTTAGCGCCGCGAAGGAGAAATAACCAGTGCAATTCGATAACTTAAGTGCGTTTTTTGATATGGGCGGCTACGCGTTTTACGTGTGGTTATCGTTTGGTGTCAGTTTACTTGCGCTGGCGCTATTAGCCGTGGATGCGGTGCAGCAAAAACGAGTACTCTTCGAGGCCGTTAAAAAAGAACAGGCACGTAAGGTGCGGATTAAAGCTGCTCAAGCATCCGCCAAATCAAATACCAGAAATGACCCGCAAAAAGAGGAAGTATCCAGTGAATCCTAGACGTCAAAAACGCCTGATGGTGGTGTCTGCTATCGTGTTGGTGATAGGCGCCGCGATCGGCTTAATGTTATATGCCTTGAGCCAAAATATTGACTTGTTTTATACCCCGTCAGAGGTCATTGAGGGCAAGCAAATCGGTCAAGCTTTGGAGATCCCCAAAGTAGGCCAACGCTTACGTATTGGCGGTATGGTAGTACCGGGCTCAGTGAAGCGAGACGAAGATAGCTTAGCCGTGAGTTTCGACTTAATCGATACCGGCCCCATAGTGACCGTTAGTTATCAAGGCTTGTTGCCTGACTTGTTCCGTGAAGGGCAAGGTATTGTTGCCACAGGCGTACTAACAGCAGAAAACCACATCGAAGCTCACGAAGTCTTGGCAAAACATGATGAAGAATATATGCCACCTGAATTAGCGGAAAAAATGAAAGGTATTAAACATGTTAAACCTTCTGAAGCGTATTCAACGCCAAAAGTGAGTGGATAATATGGTCGCTGAGTTAGGTAATATTTCGCTGGTTTTAGCTTTGTTGTTAGCCATATCGTTGGCTATCTACCCTATGTGGGGGGCGCATAAAAACCACCTTAAATTGATGCAAATGGCTAAACCGCTGGCCATTGGTATATTTGCTTTTACCCTGATCGCGTATATCTGTTTAACATGGGCCTTTGTGCATGACGACTTTAGTTTAGCGTATGTAGCCAGTACCTCTAACAGTACGTTGCCTTTGATATACAAATATACGGCTGTGTGGGGCGGCCATGAAGGCTCGTTCTTGCTTTGGGTGATGATTTTTTCTATATGGACGGTGGCTGTTGCCCTGTTCAGCAATGCGATCGAACTAAAAATGGTCGCCCGCGTATTATCGATACTCGGTATGGTCGCCATCGGATTTTATTTATTCATGTTGCTAACATCGAACCCGTTTGATGTGTTGCTGCCTTTTTATCCTGTGGATGGGCGAGACTTAAATCCACTGCTGCAAGACTTTGGCATGATCATTCATCCCCCTATGTTGTACATGGGGTATGTTGGCTTCTCGGTGGCGTTCGCTTTTGCGCTCGCAGCGCTTATCTCTGGGCAATTAGATTCAACTTGGGCCCGTTGGTCTCGACCTTGGACGATTGCCGCTTGGTCATTTTTAACCGTGGGCATCGCACTTGGTAGTTGGTGGGCGTACTACGAACTCGGTTGGGGAGGTTGGTGGTTCTGGGATCCAGTAGAGAATGCTTCGTTTATGCCTTGGCTTGTGGGCACGGCACTGATGCACAGTTTAGCGGTGACAGAAAAACGCAAAGTCTTTAAGTCTTGGACTGTGTTATTAGCGATAGCGGCGTTTTCCCTTAGCTTACTCGGTACATTTTTAGTCCGTTCTGGGGTCTTAGTATCAGTGCATTCCTTTGCCAGTGATCCTAGTCGCGGCATGTTCATTTTAGGTTTGTTAGTGATTGTCATTGGCGGCTCATTGTTACTCTTTGCCATCCGCGCCCCTCAACTTAAAGGCGCTGGGCGCTATCAGTTATTTTCACGAGAGGTGTTACTGGCGGGTAATAATGTATTTTTAACCGCGGCCTGCTTGGTGGTACTTTTGGGTACTTTGCTGCCTTTGGTACACAAAGAGCTAGGGCTTGGCTCTATTTCCATAGGTGCGCCTTTCTTTAACCAAATGTTTAGTTATTTGATTGTGCCTTTTGTACTGTGTATGGGGATAGGACCCTTGTCCCGTTGGAAAAACCAAGCGCCTTCGGCTTTATATAAACAGCTAATGATTGCACTCGGTTTGAGTTTGTCTGCTGCGGTGTTAGTGACGGCTAATTTTGAACAAACTTCCTACATGGCAACATTAGGTATGGTGTTGGGTTTCTGGGTAGTGGTGACCACTATTATGGAAATTCATCAACGGATAAACGCCGATAAACAATTATCGGGCCAGCCCATTATGACCGCCCTTAAAAAACTCACTCCGAGTCACTGGGGCATGGTGGTGGGTCATCTAGGTTTTGCTGTGGCTATCATAGGAATAACCTTGGTCAGTAACTACAACCAGGAAAAACATGTACGTATGGCGTACGGCGAAACTGTGCAATTGATGGGTTATGACTTCACCTTTAATGGTGTCAGTAACCTACAAGGACCAAACTACACCGGTTACCAAGCCCATGTTGTGGCAAGCCAAAATGGTCACGTGGTGGCGAATCTAGAAGCTGAAAAACGTATTTACACCGTACAGCGAAATACCATGACTGAAGCGGGTATCGACTCGGCGATTAACCGGGACTTATTTGTTGCCTTAGGGGAACAATTAGAGGATGGCGACTGGGCACTGCGTATTTACGTCAAGCCATTTGTTAATTGGATATGGGTCGGGGCCTTTATCATGGCTTTTGGCGGAATTTTATCCATATCTGATAAACGCTATCGTATGCAAAAACTGGTAAAGAAAAAGTCGCTAGCGAGTACCGCCCAAGTTAATTCATCGTTAGCTGGTGCGACACAAACAGATGTTACGGAGTCGCATTGATGAGAAAACTGACGTTTTTTTTATTGCCTTTAGTGTTGTTTATCGGCTTGGCCATTTTCTTGTTTCAGGGGTTATTTAGTAATCCTAGAGAGCATGAATCCCCTTTGCTCAATAAACCTGTTCCCAGTTTTGTGTTACCTGATTTAATGGACACTGACATTACCTATACCACTGAAGTTTTTGTTGGCAAGGTGACCTTGCTCAATGTTTGGGGCGTATGGTGCGTAACCTGTGCGGTTGAAATTCCCTATTTAGAGCAACTTAAAAGTGAAGGTAAACATATCGTTGGTTTGTATTATGACCAGGATATTGACCCGGACTTCGGGATAAAAACCGTGGCACGAGTGCAGCAAGAAGTTGCCCAAAAGCTCGGACAGTTGGGTAACCCTTATGCGTACAATATTTTTGATGTAAAACGCGATTTGTCACTAGATTTGGGGGTGACGGGGGCGCCTGAAACCTTTTTGATCGACAAGCAAGGTAAGGTGCGTTTACATCATATTGGCGATATTAATCCTAGGGTATGGCAGAACAAATTTGAGTCTGTATACGCTGAGGTATTGGCCGAATGATACGTTATTCAGTTTTTATTTTTAGCCTGCTTTTGCTGTTAAGTACACAGGCTCATGCCAGCGAAGAGACCTATCAATTCGACACAGATGCGCAAAGCGCGCTGTTCTTTGAGTTAACCAAAGAGCTACGTTGTCCCATGTGTCAAAATCAAAATATTGCTGATTCGGATGCCATGATAGCCGCTGATTTACGTCGAAAAGTTTACCAGTTGGTAAACGAAGGGCAATCTCGGGAACAAATTATCGATTACATGAAACAACGCTACGGTGATTTTGTTTATTATCAGCCGCCCGTTAACGCAACGACCGTTTGGTTGTGGTTATTACCTGTGCTTTTTGTGCTGTTCGGGATTGTACTTGTCGTGCGAAGCCGTCAACAGAAACCAATGATTGAAGATAAAGCCAAGTTAGAAGCCGCTGAAAAGTTGTTGGAGGAGGATAAGTGAGTATTTTTTGGATAGCCGGTATTGCACTGGTATTAATTGCCATTGGCTTTGTAGCGTACCCTTGGTTAGTAGAAGGACGCAAACGCCAAGACACCTTGACTAACACGCGCCTGATCCGTCAACGTTTAAGTGAACTTGAGCGTGAAGAACGCGAAGGTTTATTAAGCACCAATGATAGGCTAGAAACTGAAAAAGATTTAAAAATAGCCTTGTTAGACGAGCAACAAGATAATCAGAGTCACAATAGTTCGGCAAAAATGGTGCTAACAGTGGGGGGCGCAGTGAGTGTGATTGCCGTAGCGGTTTTATACTGGCAAGTGAATAACGTCAAAGCGCTAAATAACTGGCAAGAAGCGACAGTACGTTTGCCTGAACTGGCAGAGCGTATCGTGACCCAGGGAGATGCCTCGGTCACTGAGGAAGATTTGCAACAGTTTGCGTTAGGGTTGCGTACCAAATTACAAAACGGTGATGATGACGCGATAGGCTGGACCTTATTAGGCCGTGTTTACGTAGCAATCAATCATATTGAAAGCGCGATGGATGCATTTGAGCGTGCACTTGAGATTGACAGCAATAACATTGAAACCTTGGCCAGTTACAGTCAGGTTTTGTTAATGGTTAATCAAGCCGAATACTTGAGCCAAGCAAAAGTGTATTTAAATCGAATATTGCAGCTGGATCCAAAAAATACTGGTGCGTTAGGTATGTTAGCTATGGCGGCAACCCAGCAGGGTGATAAACCGCTAGCGATAAAAACCTGGCGACGTTTGCAAGAATTTGTCCCTAAAGACGCTCCTATATATCAATCTATCGTAGCGCAAATTGCTGAGCTAAGTGGCGAAAATCAAAGCGGCGAAAATCAAACTCAGATGAATAATCAAGTCGCTAAAACCGCGCAAAATGAAGCGTCAGCGGCACCTGAGGCGCTAATATCTGTAACGGTAACCTTAGATGATGCACTTGCCAACAAATTGCCGACAGAGGGTTACTTGTTCGTATATGCACAGGATGCTAGCAGCCAAAGCAGAATGCCTGCAGCGGTCGTCAAAATGCCCTTAGCTAAATTGCCGGTAACAGTGGATTTATCCGATAGCAATTCAGTTATGCCAACACTTACCTTATCCCAGTTATCACAGGTACGTTTAGTCGCAAAGATATCGACCACAGGCAACGTGATGCAAACAAGTGGAGACTTGCAAGGCTCACTGGAAATTGCGCTAGATAAATCAACAAAAGAACAATATACAATACGTATAAATGAGGAATTAAATTGAATAAACTAAAGATTGGCGCGCTATTTCTAGTGCTATTAACCTTGGGTGGTTGCGCGTCCAGTCACAAGACAGATGAACAGGCACAAGAATATAATGATCCGAAGGACCCTTTCGAATCGGTTAACCGCACATTTTGGGATTTTAACTACGACATATTAGATAACTATGTGCTGCGCCCAGTGACAGTGGTTTATGTGGATTACACCCCACAGTTTGCTCGTACTGGTTTGTACAATATGGCATTGAACTTAGAAGAGCCGTCGAACTCGGTGAACAACCTATTACAAGGTAAGCTGGATGGTATGCTGATCAGTGTAGGGCGTTTTTTACTTAACTCTACTGTGGGCTTGTTAGGCACCATAGACGTAGCCAGTGAACTAGGTTTAGTGCGCAAAGAAGAAGAATTTGGCGAAACGCTAGGCAAATGGGGCGTAGGAACAGGACCGTATTTGATGTTGCCGGCACTGGGGCCTAACGATATTCGCAGTGGCGTGGGGGATATCGTGGATACCTCTTATTCTCCTTTAGATGCGCTGAATTTCTACTTTGCAGCTTTCAGAACGGGTATTAAAGTGCTAGAGAGTCGTGCTGCTGTCATGTCTCAAGAGCAACAACTTGAGCAATCGGTTGATCCATACAGCTTTGTTAAGAACGCCTACTTCCAAAATTTAGAGTTTAAAGTCAAAGACGGTAAGGTAGAGCAAACCCAAGAAGAAGAAGCGTTAGATGATGATATTGACGCCTACTTGAATGATTTAGAGTAACGTATTTAAGCGAATGCATAGCGAAAAAAAGCCCAGCTAACGTGAGTTAGTTGGGCTTTTTAGTCTCAAGTCGGTAAATGACTGCTCGGGAGGACGAAGTGATCCTTACTGGTAACCGTTAGGGTTACTTGACTGCCAGTTCCAGGAGTCTCGGCACATGTCTGCTAAACCCTTTTCTGCACGCCAACCGAGTGCTTCGCTCGCCAGTTTAGGATCTGCATAACAAGCCGCTACGTCTCCCTCACGGCGAGGTACAAATTTATAAGCGATCGTTTGGCCACTTTGTTTTTCAAACTCTTTGACCATATCCAGTACGCTGTAACCTTGCCCTGTGCCAAGGTTATAGGTAACTAAGCCAACGTCTTGTTGCAGCTTACTGAGTGCTTTTAGGTGGCCTGAGGCTAAGTCTTCGACATGGATGTAATCACGTACGCCAGTGCCGTCTGGGGTGTCATAGTCGTTACCAAATACCGATAAATGCTCACGTTTACCCGTGGCAACCTGGGTAATAAATGGCATCAAGTTGTTTGGAATACCATTTGGATCTTCACCAATCCGACCTGACGGATGCGCGCCAGCTGGGTTAAAGTAACGTAAAACCGCGATATTCCAGCTATTGTCAGACTTGTACAAGTCACGTAACACCAATTCGACCATTAACTTTGACTGACCATAAGGGTTAGTCGGTTGGCCTGTGGGTAAACCTTCATGTAATGGTAATTCTACCGGGTCGCCATAGACAGTCGCAGAGGAACTAAACACCAAGCTTTTGACATTATGTTTCGCCATGGCCTCGCACAATACTAGGGTGCCATATACATTGTTGTCATAATACATCAGCGGCTTTTCAACGGATTCACCGACTGCTTTAAGACCCGCAAAGTGAATAACAGAATCCACACTGTGCTGACTAAACACGGTATCCAAAATAGCCGAGTCGCGAATATCACCCTCAATAAAAGTCACTTTCTTGGCTGTGAGCTCTTCTACACGGGCAAGGGCTTCTTTTGATGAATTACACAGGTTATCGAGAACAACAACCTTATTGTTGTTTTCCAACAACTGTAAAACTGTATGGCTGCCGATGTAGCCAGCGCCGCCTGTTACTAAAATTGTTTGCATCGATTTACTCTCCTTGGTGGTCAATTTTCGGAAGGTATTTGGCGCACAAGCTGTATTGTATTGGCCTGAGCACAACAGGGTATAAGGCTGCAACCAGTGCAGCCCAAAGCAGTGAATACCAATTTTCAGTGCTTCTGAATATGAGGATAAATATAGGTAAAAGTACGCTGAGTTTTAAAACATTTAACAGTAACTTTTCTGGCCCGGTGAGTGAATTTTGTGCTTGTTGGATTCGCGCTAAACGCTCGGTCAGCGGTAAATGGGAGATGCTAGGGATATCACGGGACGAAAAATAGATATTCATTTCACTCTTGCTTATCTAAAAGAAACGCCCAGCTGCAATTCAGCAGGTAGGCGTTATTTATAATATTATATTATTAATTGTACTGCCAGCGGCAAAATACAATTAATTAGCTGGTCGGTTGACCTGTGCTAAACGTACTTATGCACGTTTATGATCAGCGAGCTTTTCCCAGGCTTTAGTCTTAAAGCTAACAAGGAATATCACAATACCAATAGCGATAGTGAACAAGCTAATTTGCAAGTACAGGTCAGGCATGTCTTCTACTTTATTTGGATCAAAGTTACCGGCCAGTAAGCCTGCAATTACATTACCGGTAGAGTACGTTAACACGAACACCCCCATCATTTGCCCTGCAAAACGCTTAGGTGACAATTTACTTACCGCTGCCAATGCAACTGGGCTTAAACATAACTCGCCAACTGTGTGTAAGAAGTAAGTCGCCACTAACCAATAAGGTGCAACACGTAAACCTGATGCCGCTGCTTGCGCTGCAAAGAACATTACCAAAAAGCCTGTGGCCATAATGATAAGGCCAATAGCACATTTTAAACCGTAAGAAGGCGTTAACATGCGCTTCGCTAGGTTTATCCATAATGCCGCAAAGAAAGGTGATAACAGAATGATAAAAAACGAGTTCGCTGATTGGAACCAAGCGGTTGGAATTTCGAAGTCACCGAGCATACGCTCAGTGTAGTCACGGCCGAAAAGGTTAAGTGACGAGCCTGCTTGTTCAAAACCCGTCCAAAAGAAAATGGATGCCAAACAAACCAAAAATAGCGCGCCAACACTGCGCTTTTCGTTGCCGTCTAAGTTACCCAAAAAGAAGATGCCAGCATAATAGGCAAGGAACACTACGGTAATTGCGATAGCCGTATACTGAGCCATAGTGACGGGGTCAAAGCTAAGTTGACCGCTGATCATGGCGTAAGTTACACCCGCCAAAGCAATTAAAAACAGGGTAATAATCTGCCATGCGCGTTTATTTGCGGTAGCCGACATAGCCACCATAGGCTGGGCACCCGCACCGTCTAACTTATGCAGTGTTAAGCGATATTGAATTAAACCAATACCCATGCCGATAGCGGCGGCGCCAAACGCCCAGTGCCAACCCATTTCTACTTGCAGGTAACCACATACAATGTAGCCAATAATCGAACCTAGGTTGATACCAAGATAATAAAGTGTGTACCCACTATCTCGGCGACCGTCGTTGTCTGCATACAGTTGACCAACCATCGCGCCGATGTTGGGTTTAAGCAAGCCAGTACCTAAAACCACTAATACCAAGCCTACAAAAAAGGTGGAATCATTGGGAATGGCCAACACTATATGGCCAAGCATGATAATAATACCGCCGTACCAAACCGCTCTTTGTCCGCCGATTAAGCGATCAGCTATCCAGCCGCCAGGTAAACCCATAAAATAAACGGCACCTGTGTATAAGCCATATATGGCGGTGGCTGACGCAACGGTTATCACTAAACCGCCTTCTTGAATACTTGCGGTCATGAAAAGCACCAGCAAAGCACGCATGCCGTAATAACTCATGCGTTCCCACATCTCGGTAAAGAATAGGGTGGAAAGGCCGCCTGGTTGGCCTAAGAAATCTTTTGTTTTTGTTGTCATATTACCTGCCGTAAACCCAGTTAGCGTCTTTATGTAGAAAAGAAACACGAATAAAAGACGCTAAACAGTCTGGTTATGATTATTGTTTTTGCCGACTACTCTAACGGTAGTTAACGATTTTCAGCCACGTTTATACTAGAGCTAGAGAATGATGACAAGAAAGGTGGTGCAAAGTCAGTGTAATTATTAGCTTACTGCAGTCGGGATTTAACAACAACGTTAAGCTAAATAAACCGTTTCACTCACATTGCAAATCAGCTATCATGCTGCCCCATTTATTTGGCACCATTGTACACATTTCAGCCTTCTGAGACCCACAGGGATAGCAGTATGTTAAGAAAGTTAAAACTTCAGGTATTCGCATCGCTTGCGTTTATGCTTATCGCGCCAGTTAACGCTGTTACGCCATCTGCTCAGCAAATCGAACAATTTAAAAGCATGCCCAAGGCACAACAGGAAGCGCTAGCGCGTCAAATGGGTATAGATTTATCTGATTTAAACTTATCTGGTGGTAATAGCAGTAATGTACAGGTTCAGCCCGAAACTCAGATTAACCGCTATGTTGATGAAGATGAAATTGCTGCCCGTTTGGCAGAGCAAAGCGCCAATAAAGACAAAAGCAAAGAATTAAAACCATTCGGTTACGATTTGTTTAAATCGTCAAGCGCATCTTTTGCGCCGCCTTCTAATTTACCTGTGCCTGCGGATTATATTTTGGGCCCTGGCGACAGTATCCGCGTTCAATTATTCGGTAAAGTGAGCGAGCAGCATGAATTACAGGTCAATAATGAAGGTGTGATTGAAGTACCAGACTTAGGGCCGATGAATGCGGCGGGTTTGAGCTACAACGAATTTAAAAAACAATTAACTGAACGTTACAGTGAGCAGGTTATTGGGGTAACACCTAACATCAGTATGGGCGAGCTGCGCACGATACAGGTATACATGGTGGGTGAAGCTTATCAACCGGGTGCCTATACGGTAAGCGCATTATCAACGATTACCAACGCGCTTTTTGCCAGCGGCGGGGTAAATGATGTGGGTTCACTTCGTCATATCCAATTGAAGCGTGCTGGTAAAACAGTGACTGAATTCGACTTATACGATTTATTGGTGTTTGGCGATACCAATAAAGATATGCGTTTGCAGCAAGGCGACGTGGTATTTATTCCCATAGTGAAAAAACTGGTTAGTGTGGACGGCAACGTTCGTCGCCCAGCCATATATGAAGCGAAAAACAACGATACCATGGCCAGCATGCTAAATATCGCAGGTGGTTTACTACCCACGGCTGCGGCATCAAGTTTGCAGGTAGCAAGAAGCACCCCAGCCGACGGTTTTCAGGTGAAAACGGTTAATATGCGCGATAATCAAGGCCGCTCATTCAAATTAGAAGCTGGCGATTTTATTAACGTACCTGCCGCAGGCAATGAATTTTCAAACGCAGTCGTTATTATGGGGGCGTACGCTACGCCTGGGTTAACACAATGGCGCTCAGGCTTGACCTTGGCTGACTTAGTGAATCGTAATAGCTTGCTGGGAACAACCGATGTTGATTATGCGTTAATTATGCGCGGGGCTAAATTTTCCCGTCAAAGCGAAATTGTGCAATTCGAGCCAGCTAAAGTGCTATCAGGTGAATACAACGCAGCGCTAAACGCCTTTGATAAAGTGGTGTTTTTTAATCGCTTTACGCCTGTCAATCCCGATGCCGAAGAAGAGAAAAAGAACAAAGAATTCACAGAACGACTTAATAACTCTCGTTTCAATGCTAACCAGCAAGAACAGAATGTAAATTATGTAAACAATATTCCAGTTCAATCTGGTGCCAGCAATCAGCAGGGTAGCAACGGCCAAAATGCACAATTTAAAACGACGTTGCGCGACCAAGCGAATTCGTCAAACTCACGTAAATCCACCAATAAAAACGGTGCTGAAGAGGACGAAGACAGAAGTAATAATTTTTTACAAGAATTAGATTTAGCCAGCTTTACCGACAAATACCTCATTTTGCAGAAAACCAAATACTTATCGCGAGAAGAACTATTAGCGCCAATCATCGAGCGTTTAGAAGAAGAAAGTACGCAAAGTTCACCTTTGAAATTAGTTGAAATTACTGGCCAAGTGAAATTCCCGGGTGTGTACCCAGTGCAGAAAAACGCCAACGTGCGTGATTTAATACTCGCCGGCGGCGGTTTATTAGAGTCTGCCTATTTACAACAGGCAGAGATTTCGCGCACCGGGCTAGACGGCGACAATGCGCTGCGCATCGAACATATTCAAATCGATTTAATTGACTCTATGTTAGGCAACAACAATATTGCCTTACAAAGCAAAGACACCCTAAACGTATTACGTACCCCTGATTGGCACGAAAATAAGAAAGTAGAGTTGCTGGGTGAAGTTGTCTTCCCCGGTACTTATCAGATCAAAAAAGGTGAAACGCTAGCGCAAATTATAAAACGAGCTGGGGGGCTTACCGATGAAGCGACCGTTAAAGCGGTTATCTTTACCCGTGAAGAGCTTAAAGAGCGTGAAAAAGAAAATTTAGACAAATCAGTTGAGAATTTACGTCAACAGATTGCCTCAACGAACCTCTCTGGTAGTCAAAATGTTAAAACCATAGACTATCAAGAAGCGAAATTGATACTAGATGAATTGCTTGAAGCTGAGCCAGTTGGGCGTTTAGTCATCGATATGCCGCAAATAATCGCAGGTAACCCGACCGCTGATTTGTCTTTGAAAGATGGCGATAAATTGTTTGTGCCGAATATTTCATCATCCGTCTCTGTGGTGGGTGAAGTATTTGTGCCTTCCACGCACATGTTTAAATATGGCAAAACACTTGAGCAATACATTGCTAATTCGGGCGGCGAAAATGACCGTGCCGATATGGACGACGTTTATATCGTTAAAGCTGATGGTTCGGTTACGATCCCTGCATCTTCATTTTGGTTTAGCTCAGAAGAAACCCTGCTCGAACCTGGTGACACTATAGTGGTACCGAGAGATGTCACAAATTATGAACGCTTAGGTTTATGGCAAACCATTACCCAAATAGCCTATCAGTCAGCGATTGCATTAATTGCAATTGGCAATCTGTAACTTACTAAACAATAAATTTGAGTAATTGATATGACTGATAGACAAAACAACCATGATGTAAACGACAAGGTTCAATACGTAGCCATTTCCCCTGATATGTTTCAGGCACAGAACAGTGATGATGAAATTGATTTGCGCGAGTTATGGAACGTTATGTGGCGCGGCAAGTGGATAATTATTGCAGCAACGGCAATTTTTGCTGTTGCTTCAGTATTTTATGCTTTGAGCTTACCTAATATATACAGGTCTGAAGCTCTACTCGCACCAGCAGAATCAGACCAGCAAGGTGGCTTAGCGGGCCTAGCAGGACAATTCGGTGGTCTAGCCTCCCTTGCTGGTGTGAATTTAGGCGGCGGAAAAACTGATAAAACAGCGCTAGCGATAGAAATACTTAAATCTCGCGAGTTCTTTGCTAAGTTTGCAGATAAACACAATATTCTTCCGGATTTGATGGCGGTGAAAGGGTGGGATTTATCTAGCAATACGGTTATCTATGACGAAGAGTTTTATTCATCTGATAAAGACGAATGGCTAAGAGATGTGAAGCCACCTAGGCAGCCTAAGCCTTCAATGCAGGAAGCTAAAATTGAGTTCACGAAATTATTTAGTATCGAGCAGTCGAAAGACAGTGGCATGGTGACTATTAGTTTAGAACACTACTCACCTTATATAGCTAAACGATGGGTTGATTGGCTAATTAAAGACATCAATTTAGAAATGAAAATCCGTGACAAAATAGAAGCGGAACGCAGCATTAGTTACCTTCAATCACAGGTTAGTAAAACAAATATCGTTGAACAAAAGACCCTGTTGTACCAATTAATTGAAGAGCAAGCAAAAACTTTAATGTTTGCTGAAGTACGTGATGAATATGTGTTTAAAACGATTGACCCAGCTTTGGTTCCCGAAATAAAGTTTAAGCCTAAAAGAGCTTTGATTGTGGTGTTGGGTACCTTATTAGGAGGTTTTTTAGCATTGTTAATGATTTTTATTATTAAATTAAATGAGAAATAAAATATTACTGATTGCAATTAAAGCCCCAGACTCGTTGTTTAGCTTTCGACAAAGCACTAAACATTAATTATTTTTAAGATATTCGGTTAAACATTAGACATGAAATTTAAATGTAGGAAGTATAGATGACACAAAAGAAAGTTGCGTTGATTACTGGTGTAACAGGACAAGATGGTTCATATCTTGCCGAGTTACTATTAGAAAAAGGTTATGAAGTTCATGGCATTAAACGGCGTTCGTCTTCGCTAAATACCGAACGTGTTGATCATATTTATCAAGATAACCATGAAAAAAATCAAAAGTTTTTTCTACATTATGGTGACTTAACTGATTCATCTAACCTGACACGTATCATTAAAGATGTTCAACCTGACGAAGTATATAACCTAGGCGCACAATCTCATGTCGCAGTGTCTTTTGAATGCCCTGAGTATACGGCGGATGTCGATGCAATGGGGACTTTACGATTACTTGAGGCCATTCGATTTTTAGGTCTAGAAAAGAAAACAAAATTTTATCAAGCGTCCACATCTGAGTTATTTGGTGAAGTACAAGAAATACCTCAAAAAGAAACCACGCCGTTTCATCCGCGCTCACCTTATGCGGTTGCTAAAATGTATGCCTATTGGATTGTGGTTAATTATCGTGAGTCTTATGGTATGTACGCTTGTAACGGTATTCTATTTAATCACGAATCTCCGCGACGTGGTGAGACCTTTGTTACGCGTAAAATTACTCGTGCTATCACTAATATTTCTCAAGGTTTGGAGAATTGTTTATATCTCGGTAATATGGACGCGTTACGAGATTGGGGCCACGCTAAAGATTATGTACGTATGCAATGGATGATGCTACAGCAAGAAACTCCAGATGATTTTGTTATTGCAACGGGTAAGCAGATTAGTGTGCGTGAGTTTGTAGCACTATCAGCGAAAGAAGTAGGCATCGAGTTAGAGTTTATCGGAGAAGGTATTAACGAAGTAGCCTCTGTGATATCTGTTACTGGTGACAATGCTAATGGAGTAACGGTCGGTGATGTAATTGTCCGAGTTGACTCGCGTTATTTCCGCCCTGCAGAAGTTGAAACATTATTGGGTGACCCAACAAAAGCAAAAGAAAAGTTAGGTTGGGTGCCTCAAATTACTGTTGAAGATATGTGTTCTGAAATGGTGCAGAATGATTTAAGTAAAGCAAAACAGCACGTACTGCTCAAAGCTCACGGTCATAACGTAGCACTTTCAATTGAAAATCAGGGTTAAAAGTATGCCAGCCTTAGACTCCAAAATATATGTTGCAGGTCACAGAGGTATGGTGGGCTCGGCAATTATTCGCCAACTTGAAGCCAATGGCTTTACAAATATAATAACGCGTACACGTATTGAGTTAGACCTAACCAATCAACAAGAAGTTGTGAATTTTTTTAGAACTAATGAAATAGATCAGGTCTACTTAGCTGCCGCCAGAGTTGGGGGCATTGTTGCTAACAATACCTACCCCGCAGACTTCATATATGAAAATCTAATGATTCAGTGCAATATTATACACAGCGCGCACATAGCTGATGTACGGCAGTTATTGTTTTTAGGCTCTTCATGTATCTACCCTAAGCTGGCAGAGCAGCCTATGGCAGAATCAGCACTACTAACCGGTATACTTGAAGAAACTAATGAGCCTTATGCAATAGCTAAAATAGCAGGCATCAAGCTATGTGAAAGCTACAATAGGCAGTACGGTCGAGATTATCGTAGCGTAATGCCAACTAATCTTTATGGCGCGTTCGATAACTTTCACCCAGAAAATAGCCACGTTATTCCTGCATTGCTGCGCCGTTTTCATGAAGCTAAACTAAATAATAATAAAGAAGTGATTGCATGGGGTAGCGGTAAACCAATGCGTGAGTTTTTATATGTCGATGATATGGCTGATGCTTCAATTCATGTAATGAATCTAGATAAAGCGCTTTATGATGCTAATACCGAGCCTATGTTAAACCATATTAACGTAGGTACGGGAGTTGACTGCACGATCAAAGAGTTAGTCGACACTGTTGCCAAGGTAGTTGGTTTTAAAGGTGAAGTGAAATTTGATACTACTAAGCCTGATGGCGCGCCTCGTAAATTGATGAATGTTGATAGGCTTAAGTCGCTAGGTTGGAAATATACTGTTTCATTAGAGGAGGGTTTAACCTTGGCTTATCAATGGTTTGTTGATAATCAAGATGAATTTAGATCTTAATTGTTATCACGAATACATAAGCTATTAATTTATTCAACGTGTTGAATAACCCTCATTTATAGTATTAAAGGTAATTTGTTAATGAACTCCATATTATCCCTTATCGGTCGTGAAAAAAAATTATTTACTAATGATATTAAAAATCATGAAAAAGAATTATCGGAAATAGTTTCAAATAGCCGTTTCCTTGTTGTAGGGGCTGCAGGCTCAATTGGGCAAGCTGTGACCAAAGAAATATTTAAACGTAATCCTAAGAAGTTGCATGTAGTTGATATCAGTGAAAACAACATGGTTGAACTGGTTCGTGATATTAGAAGTTCTTATGGGTATATTAATGGTGACTTTCAAACGTTTGCCCTAGATATCGGCTCACTTGAATATGATGCTTTCATTGAAGTCGATGGTAAATATGATTACGTTCTTAATTTATCAGCATTGAAGCATGTTCGCAGTGAGAAAGACCCTTTCACACTTATGCGCATGATCGACGTAAATATCTTTAATACCGATAAAACTATTCAGCAGGCTATAGCTAATGATAGTAAAAAATATTTTTGTGTTTCTACAGATAAAGCTGCAAATCCGGTAAACATGATGGGGGCTTCTAAGCGCATCATGGAAATGTTTTTGATGCGTAGAAGCCAGCAGATTGATATTTCAACGGCACGATTTGCCAACGTTGCGTTTTCAGATGGTTCGTTATTACATGGATTTAACCAACGAATTCAAAAGCGGCAGCCTATTGTTGCTCCTAGTGATATCAAGCGATATTTCGTTACCCCGCAAGAGTCAGGTGAGTTGTGTTTGATGTCATGTATATTCGGTCAGAACCGTGATGTTTTCTTTCCAAAGTTGAGTGAGTCCCTTCATCTCATCTCTTTTGCAGACATAGCTGTTAAATTCCTATCCGATTTGGGCTATGAAGCCTACCTATGTAATTCTGAAGAAGAAGCTAGGGAACTGGTCCATACGTTACCCGCTCAAGGAAAGTGGCCATGTTTGTTTACTGCCAGTGACACTACTGGGGAGAAGGATTTTGAAGAGTTTTTCACTGATAATGAAATTCTGGATATGGAGCGTTTCGATAATTTAGGCATCATCAAGAATGGTGAAAGCTTCGACGAAGAATTGCTACAAACATTCGAATCAGTGATATCTAGAATGAAATATAAAAAAAGCTGGTCTAAAGAAGACATCGTTAATCTATTTTTCAAAATGCTTCCTGATTTTGGCCATAAAGAAACAGGCAAATACCTCGACGGCAAGATGTAACGATGAATACTAAGTTAATTGATTTTATTAAGCAGTTATATGGAACCAACGAGTTTATTCCTCTTCATGCTCCAACTTTTTCTGGAAACGAAAATAATTATGTTACCGAAACCATAGACAGCACATTTGTTTCGAGTGTCGGTGCGTTTGTAACACGTTTTGAGAAAGATATAGAGAATTATACGGGGACTTCTAAAGCTGTAGCAACCGTTAATGGTACGGCGGCCTTACACACAGCACTTTATATGAGCGGCGTTAAACGGGGCGATTTAGTTATAACGCAATCACTCACCTTTGTCGCTACATGTAATGCGCTTTACCATATGGGAGCTGAGCCCGTTTTTGTAGATGTTTCTAAAACTAGCTTAGGACTGTGCCCTAATGCGTTAGAAAAGTTCCTCGAAAACAATGCTAATTTGAACTGCGATGGTGTCTGTGTTTATACAAATACAAAGCAAGTTATTCGAGCTGTGATGCCAATGCATACCTTTGGGCACCCAGTAGAGCTAGATGAAATCCTCAGGGTATGCAATAAATGGAATCTTGTATTAATTGAGGATGCAGCGGAAAGTTTGGGCTCTTTTTACAAAGGGGTTCATACCGGTACAGTCGGTGAATTTGGCGCGTTAAGTTTTAATGGAAATAAAATAATCACCACAGGAGGTGGTGGTATGGTCTTGTGCAAATCCGTTAAAGCGGGAGAGCGGACTAAACATGTAACAACGACATCCAAAGTGCCGCACCCCTATGAGTTTTTCCATGACGAGCCGGGTTTTAATTATCGTATGCCAAATTTGAATGCGGCTCTCGGCTGTGCCCAAATGGAATCATTAGAAAAGTTCCTTGTCTCTAAACGTGATTTAGCAATGCAATATAAGTCCTTTTTTAAAGGGACTGATTTTCAGTTTGTTGACGAACCAGCATGTGCCCATTCAAATTTTTGGTTAAATTCGGTTATTTGCCCCGATGTAAGCTCTCGTGATGAGTTGATTACAGCTACAAATCAGTCTGGTGTAATGACGAGACCTATATGGCAGTTAATGCACAAGCTTCCGATGTTTACTGATTCAAAGCGGGGCGATTTGTATTATTCCGAATTTATAGAAAAACGTTTAGTGAACTTACCTAGTTCACCCATCGGGACATGAAATGATAAAGGTTGGTGTATTTTCCGGCACGAGAGCTGAATACGGTTTATTATATTGGTTGTTGAAAGACATAGATAATGATGCCGAATTAGAGTTGATATTGATTGTTTCAGGTATGCATTTATCCCCGGAGTTCGGTTTAACTTACAAGTCTATTGAATCAGACGGTTTTACAATCAGTGAGAAGATAGAAACGTTAATGTCATCAGATACGAAAGAAGGAGTAGCTAAAAGCATTGGGCTAGGAGTTCTTGGTTTCACTGACGCTTTAAGTCGCCAAAAACCAGATGTCATTGTCATTCTTGGAGACCGTTTTGAGGCATTAGCTATGGCACAAACAGCCATGATTTTGGGCATTCCAATCATCCATTTGCATGGTGGCGAAATTACGGAAGGTGCGTATGATGATGCAATTCGTCATGCAATAACTAAATTAAGTTATTTACATGGTACCTCAACAGAAGAATACCGGCAGCGTGTCATTCAGCTTGGAGAAGCGCCAGAGCGAGTTTTTAATGTCGGTGCTGTCGGCTTAGATCATCTAAATCGCGGCAGCTTCATGTCAGTTGATGAGCTGTCTGAATCACTCGGGTTTCGTTTACGAAAGTCGTTTTTCGTGGTGACATATCATCCTGTGACATTAACTGGTGAAGAGCCTGAATCTTCTTTTAAAGAGCTACTTGATAGCCTAGACGAATTTCCTGAGTATCAAGTTATTCTTACTTACCCGAATGCTGATGATGGTGGAAGAAGTATCATTCCTTTACTCGAAAATTACGCTAGTGATAATTCTGGTAGGGTCTTAGCGATCCCGTCACTAGGACAAAAAAGATACCTTAGTGCAGTTAAGTATTCATCCGCTGTCATTGGTAATTCGTCAAGTGGCATTATCGAAGTGCCTTCTTTTGATGTTGCAACTATCGATATAGGTATACGGCAAAAAGGCAGATTAGCTGCAAAAAGCGTCATTCATTGTAAGCCTTACAGAAAAGATATTGTAAATGCCATCGCTGCTGGGATTAAGAAAACATATAAAACTAACGATGAAGTCGTTTTAAATCCCTATGGGCAAGGTGATGCATCAAGTCAAATAGTAACTTTACTCAAAGAGTTAAAAGTAAATCCATTTAAATCATTCTACGACTTGAATGTGGAGAAAATAATATGACGTTAATTATTGCTGAGGCAGGTGTAAATCATAACGGACATGAAGAACTTGCATTTAAGCTTATTGATGCAGCTTATAAAGCTGGGGCAGATATAGTTAAATTTCAGACTTTCAAAGCATCTAAGTTGGTTACAGCCAATGCAAAACAAGCTGATTATCAAGTAACTAATACCCAAAAGAAAGAGTCTCAACTGGATATGCTCAGTCGGCTAGAATTAAGTTTTGAATTGCATTTGGAGTTGGTTGAATATTGCAATAAGTTAGGGATTGAGTTTCTATCTACGGCATTTGATTCTGAAAGTTTAAAGTTTTTAGTTCATGATTTAAAGTTAACGAGATTAAAAATACCCTCTGGTGATTTGACTAATGCACCGCTAGTGCTTGAGCACGCTCAAACTGGCTGTGATTTAATTGTTTCTACAGGAATGGCTACGCTTGCCGAAATAGAAATAGCATTAGGGGTTATAGCCTTCGGTTATGTCGCGAGTAAAACGGAGACGCCCAGTGTTCAGGCTTTTGAAAGAGCATATTACTCAGAACTCGGACAAAAGATGCTAAAGGAAAAAGTTACAATTCTTCACTGTACGACAGAATATCCGGCACCTTTGCAGGATATTAACCTTCGTGCGATGGATACAATAGCCAGTGCGTTTAAACTGGCTATTGGTTATTCAGATCATAGTGCGGGTATCAATATACCTATTGCCGCAGTTGCCCGTGGAGCAAAGGTAATAGAAAAGCACTTTACATTAGATAAAAACATGGAAGGGCCAGACCATAAGGCTTCTCTGGAGCCTGATGAATTAGAAGCAATGATTCGTGGGATTCGAGATGTTGAGTTAGCGCTCGGTGATGGTTTAAAAGGCCCGATGCCATCTGAAGTGAAAAATAAATCGGTAGCAAGAAAAAGTCTTGTTGCTGAGCAAGCTATTACGAAGGGAACTGTTTTTAGTGCGAATAACTTAGCTATAAAACGTCCTGGCACAGGACAAAACCCTATTGATTATTGGAGTTTACTTGGTTGTGAGGCAAAACATAACTATCAGTTAGGCGATCTAATTAATGAGTAACGGCGTTTTGTTAATTGGTGGTGGAGGACATGCATCAGTACTATTGGAGATATTGATTGAACAAAGAATTAATATTGTTGGTTATGTATCTCCTTATGCAGCGGCTAACCAAAAATTATTTTCAGATGTCAATTGGTTTAAGTGTGATGAAGATGTATTACAGTTTGATAAATCAACGATTGAGTTAGTCAATGGTATTGGCTCTTTACCAGGCTGTACATTAAGAGCTGACTTTTATTCTAAATATAAAGAACTAGGCTATAGCTTTGCAACACTAGTTTCAAAAAAAGCTGACGTGTCAGCGTATGCCTATTTAGGCGAAGGTACACAAGTGATGCGTGGCGCTATTATCCAAACAGGGGCAAGCGTTGGTTACAATAGTATCGTAAACTCTGGTTCAATAGTTGATCATGATTGTTCTATAGGAAGCAATAACCATGTCGCGCCAGGCGCTACGATTAGTGGACAAGTTACCTCTAAAGCGAATGTCCATTTTGGTACTGGCTCCTCAGTTATTCAGTCGATCAATGTAAATGAGAATGTTGTTATCGGAGCGGGAACCATCATCACTAAAGATGTAGATAAAAATACTATTTGTTATCCCGCACGTATTTTCAAAAAGGTTATAGATTAATATGAGTCATAATTGGAAGAATATACTAGTTTCTCCTTTAAGTAATATACAAGACGTTCTAAAGATTATCGATAGTGAAGCTCTTCAACTTGCGTTAGTCGTTGATCTTGACAACCGTCTTTTAGGGACAGTAACCGATGGTGATATTCGTAGAGCACTAATTAATAATTTACCCTTATCTCACCCTATTTCTGAAATTATGTTTACAACACCTACTGTTGTTGATCCTAGTATTTCTAGAGCTCAAATTTTAGAGTTGATGAATGTCAAGCAACTCCATTCTATTCCAATTTTAGATGACGGTATCGTGGTTGGTTTAGAGACATTTAATCAAGCTATACAAAGATCTAAACACGATAACCCCGTATTTTTAATGGCGGGTGGCTTTGGCACTCGTTTAAGACCACTAACCGATAACTGCCCTAAGCCATTATTGAAAGTGGGTAATAGGCCAATATTAGAAACCGTATTGTTAAGGTTTATAAAATCAGGGTTTCACGATTTTTATATTTCGACTCATTATCTTCCCGAAATGATCCAAGAATATTTTGGAGACGGCAGTAAGTGGGGAGTATCAATAAATTATGTACATGAAGAAAAACCTCTTGGTACTGGCGGTTCATTAGGGTTGCTGCCGAAGAATTTGCCTGAATTACCCGTTATTATGATGAATGCAGATGTACTTACAAAAGTCGATTTGGAGGCCTTACTTGCTTTTCATAATGAAAATAATGCTAATGCGACAATGTGCGTTCGAGAATATGAATATCAAGTACCTTTCGGTGTAATCGAGAGTGAAGGATATAACATCAAAAGTATGGTCGAAAAACCAGTGCAACGTTTCCATGTTAATGCAGGTATTTATGTAATAGCTAGAGAAATAATAGATAGTGTTAATGAAAACGAAGTGGTTGATATGCCTACTTTACTTGAAAAACACCTTGACAGTAAGGTGTTAATGTTCCCTTTTTATGAATATTGGCTCGATATTGGTAGAATGGCTGATTTTAATAGGGCGCAAATTGATATTCGAACATTAGGTTTATAAAAAATGATTAATGGTAAGAGAGTTGTTGCTGTAATACCAGCGAGGGCTGGTAGTAAAGGAATCAAAAATAAAAATATAAAAATCATGGCGGGTAAACCATTAATAGCTTGGACTATTGAGTTGGCTCTCAGTGTTCCTGAAATTGACCGGGTCATAGTTTCTACTGATGGCGATCTGATTGCTGAAGTCGGAAAAGAATATGGCGCAGAAATATATTTGCGTCCTGAAGAATTAGCAACAGATCATGCTCTTGTAATTGATACGATAAAACATTTAAATAAAGTGCTTGATGAACAGGGCGAAATGGCAAGCTACATGGTACTTTTGGAAGCAACTTCACCGCTTCGTATCGCTACGGATATTTCAAACGCTATTAGCTTACTGGACGCAAAGAATCTCGATTCAGTTGCAACTTTTACAGAGGCTAAATTAAACCCGCATAGAGCATGGAAGATATTAGATGATGTACCAGAACCATTTATTGATGGCGCCATTGCATGGTTACCTCGACAGCAACAGCCAGTAGCTTGGGAGCTTAATGGTGCTGTATATGCGTTTAACAGAAGTGGAATTTCTGGTCAGAATATATCATTTTTGTTTGGTAACGTGGGGAGTGTAACTATGCCTCATGAAAGATCTATGGATATAGATACAGAGCTGGACTTTATGATAGTTGAAAAATTAATGGAGCATAAAAATGAGTGTTAAACTTGAGAGTTTATTTAATTTAAAGGGTCAAGTAGCACTTGTTACTGGTGGCACCGGCTTGTTAGGGGGACAAATTGCGGACGCTTTAGCTGAGCAAGGCGCTGATATCGTTATATCAAGCCGTAATTTAGATGCATGTAATAAGAAATGTGAACAAATTAAAGCTGATTATCCAGATGTCAATATTTACGCTACAAGCTTAGATTTAACTAAACCTGAAAGTATTAAATCTTGCATAGAGAATAGTAAAAATCATTTTGGTAAAATTGATATTCTTGTAACATGCGCTTGGTCTGGGAGAAAGAATAGTTGGGATACGATTAACGATGAAGATTGGAATTACGATATTGAAGTTTGTTTAAATGGCGTATTTCGACTAATCAAAGCCGCAACCGATTCCTTGAAAGAAACTAAAGGGGTTATATTAAATATAGGCTCAATGTATGGGCATGTCGCCCCTGATTATCGTTTATACGAAGGGGTGCCACAAGCAAATCCCCCAAGTTATGGTGCAGCGAAAGCCGGTATTATTCAGCTCACAAAATATTTAGGAAGTTTCCTAGCTAAAGACGGCATTCGCGCCAATTGCATTAGCCCTGGTCCATTCCCCTTCGAGCATGTTATCAATGAATTCCCTGAATTTAAGCAACGATTATGTGATAAAAATCCCATGGGAAGGTTAGGTAAGGCTCATGAAATAAAAGGGGCTGCTGCTTTCTTGTGCAGTGAAGCTTCGTCATATATGACAGGTCAGAACATATGTATTGATGGTGGTTGGGCAATATGGTAAAAATTGGCATTATTGGGTTGAGTGAAGCTAATGGTCATCCTTTTTCGTTTTCTGCAATAATTAATGGATACGATGAAGGTGAGTTTGCGAAAACCGAGTGGGTAGGTATTCTTAATTATCTTAATAGAAAGCATGAGTCTGAAGTCGCAGCGTTAGATGCAAAAGTTACTCATGTTTGGACTCAAGATCCAGTAATGTCATTGCAATTGTCAAAATCTTGCTATATTGAATGCATTGTTGAAAATTATTTAGACATGATAGGAGACGTTGATGCTGTTATTATTGCTCGAGATGATTATGTAAACCATTTTGAAATGTCACGCCCCTTTCTTGAAAAAGGTATACCTGTATTTATAGATAAACCTTTAACTTTAGACTTAGAAGAACTTAAGTGGTTTATGCCACATGTTGAATCCGGCTTATTAATGACATGTTCTGGGTTTCGATATGCGGAAGAATTAGATTACCCTAGAAATAATTTAGAGGCTTTTGGAAGCATTAAGCTAATTAGAGCCGCAGTTATTAATGGTTGGGAAAAATATGGCATTCATATGATTGATGCGTTGTTAGGCTTAGGTGGGTTCAGGCCTATTTCCGTTGAATGTAATACGGCTATAGGGCATGACTCTATGTTGATTGAATTACATGATGGTACCTATTTCCAAATTGACGCATTAGGCTCTGAAGTAGTGACATTTTCTCTGGATATATATGGCTCCAAAGAATGTGGGAAATATGAAATTAGTGACAATTTCTCTTCTTTTAAAAGATGTTTATACAACTTCATAAAGCAAGTAACGTCAGGAAAACCTAGTATAGCTCCGCAATATGTAGAGCTTTCTATTATGACTCTTATTGCAGGTAATCAATCAAAAGAGTCAGGAAAAAGGATCTATCTAAGTGACTTGAAAGGCTAAAATATGAAAACTATAAATGAGTTAATGGATTTATCTGGTCGTGTGGCTTTGATAACGGGTGGTGCAGGTCATATTGGCAGGGCTATAGCAGAAGGGTTAGCAGAGGTTGGCGCCAATATAGTTCTTGTCGATATTAACAAAGAAAGTCTTGAGCAAGCTGAGCTACAAATAAAAAGTAAATATAGCGTAGAAGTATTGTCGCTGCTGATAAATATGGAAGATAGTGCAGCAATAGCAACCGTCGCTATTGATGTAGAGCAACAACTTGGCAGATTAGACATTATTGTCAATAACGCTGCACTTGTTGGTGATTCAGGTTTAACTGGATGGGTAACCGAATTTGAAAAACAAGAATTAGACACTTGGAGAAGAGCTCTTGAGGTAAATCTAACAGCCCCTTTTGCATTAGTACAATCTTGTGCGTTTTTGTTGAAAAAAAGTAAGTTAGGCTCAGTTATTAATATCGGTTCAATTTACGGTATTGTTGGACCGGATTTATCGTTATACGAAAATACCTCTATGGGAAATCCAGCCGCATATGCTGCCAGTAAAGGTGGGTTAATTCAAATGACTCGTTGGTTATCGACCGTAATGGCTCCTGATGTACGAGTCAATACTTTGACTCCAGGTGGCGTGTCAAGAAATCAACCTTCGAGTTTTAGTGATAAGTTTATTGATAGGACTCCCCTTCAACGTATGGCAACAGAAGAAGACTTTAAGGGAGCTGCAGTATATTTAGCAAGTGATTTATCGGCTTATGTTACGGGGCAAAACATTATTATTGATGGTGGTTGGTCTACTTGGTAATGGATTATTTTCCATTAACTACTAATATATATCCAAATTATACTATTTATGAGGTAATAATTTTATTTAATGAAGCTATTTTAGATTATGGTGCGGTTGAAAATCTGTCCAGAATAATTACATTCAAATAAATGTTTTGAAACTAAACTATTTTAAAAAATATCAAGTAAAGGATAATTGAGTATCGTTTTTCAATTTTAATAAATATATGACTTTTGAAAATCCAACTAATATTATGATGCATCATAGAAGAAATAAAATAAAACGCGATCATAATTAAGAGTTTTAGAGGGAATATTAGAACTGAATCAGTCTAGGAAACCTTTCAAGCGAAAACGTTAATAACTCCCCAAAATCTAATAACCTAATATTCTATGCTATCTTAGGTTTTCTATTTTAATTTTTGGCGTGCAAGTGAATATTTAGGACATTTTATGAGCTTAAATATTCAACAGAAAAAGTACCGTTACATAATGTTGTTACTATGTATGGGTTACTATAACAATAGAGCTTTAGAATAATAATACGTAAACGATAAATTACATTTAAAATAATGTATGGGTGCTATTTACAAATAGAATTTATTAATGGTGTTAGACAAAAAATTTGTATATATAGGATTAATCTTTGTATAAAAACTCAATTATTTACACTTTTAGTTCGATTTTAAGTGCTGCTATTCCTTTTTTATTGTTACCTATATTGACACGTTACCTATCTCCAGTAGAGTATGGCCAAATAGCAATGTTCAATATATTTACATCGGCACTCGCCGCGATAGTCGGTCTAAGCGCCCATGGTGCTGCTAACCGTCGATTTTTTGATAATGACGTTTCAAATATTGAGTTGGCAAGGTTCAATGGTAATTGTTTTTTTATTTTATTAGCCAGTACATTATTTATTTTATTTATTTTATTTTTTATTGACACAGTTTTGGCCAGTTACTTGGGTATACCTCCTATTTGGATTTATTTTGGGATCGCAAGTGTCTTTTGTAGCTTCATACTTAATCTAAGGTTGGGGCAATGGCAGATTCGGGAAAAAGCCAAATTATTTGGCTTTTTCCAAGTAGTAATTTCTATTGTGGTTTTTTCGTTTAGCTTATTATTTGTAATCTCATTTCACTTGGGCGGGGAAGGTCGAATTTATGGTATTGTTTTAACAAGTATCATAGTTGGGCTTGTGTCTTATTCTATCCTTAGGCACGATGAACTTCTACTGTTTGAATATAATCGGCAAGACATTCAAGATGCTTTGTCATTTGGTGTACCATTAATCCCTCATGTGCTAGGGGGGTTTTTATTGTTATCGGTAGATCGGCTAGTAATAAATAAAGAGCTTGGTTTGGAGATGACGGGTATTTACATGGTAGCTGTTAGCTTAGGCAGTGCGCTAAATATAATTTTTAGCAGCATAAATAGAGCGTATTCACCTTGGCTGTTTGGGCAGCTAAAAGTCAATGATGAAGAGAAAAAAATAGCGATCGTAAAAAACACGTATATATATTTTGTTTTTTTGATATTGATATCGTTATTTGCTTTTTTTATTGCACCGTCAATATTTAAATTAATTGTTGGTGGGAAATTTCATCAAGCTGCTGATGTTTTACCTATTATTATTATAGGACAGGTTTTTTTAGGAATGTATTTTATGGTAACTAATTATATCTTTTACGTTAAGAAGACTAAATATTTATCCTACGTGACAATTTCTTCTGGTGCAATTAATGTTGTTCTGCTTTTGTTACTTATCCCTTACTATGGGATAAGTGGTGCGGCATTCGCTTTTCTAATTGCTAATCTGTGGCAGTTTTTATTAACTTGGGTTGTTAGTGCAAAAGTATGCCCAATGCCTTGGGCTCTATGGAGAGGAAAATGTTTGGATCATTAAGTGAAATAAATAGGAATTGTGCTTTCCATCGCTTATGGAAATTTGTAATATTCACGCAAAAACTATATAAATAAAATTGCTTACCTTATTTTGGTAAAATCAACTAAATTAATCGCGATAGTAAATTTTTGGCAGTAAAGGGTTTTAATGACTAAGTCTATTTTTATTTTTTTTCACAGTCGAATAAAAAAAACAGCAAAAATCATGGCAAAAAGTATTGAGCGTTCGCCTAGTTTTTTGTTCATGTTATTTAAAGCTTGTAATGCAATTTTTCAACCTTCCGATGTAAGTTTTAAAAATAAATGTGGAGGTAGCATTAACGTTTTAGGCAATGGACCTTCTTGCCATTCAACTTTTAAAAAAAATAGAATTGATGGAGAAAAAATTATGGTAGTTAATTTTTTCGGTGTCTCGCCTGAATTCCACGATTATAAGCCTTCCCATTATGTTTTAATAGATCCATTATTTTTTGAAGATGGTAGTGAGAGATTTTTGCAACTTTATGAATTGCTTAATGGTGTTGATTGGAATATGACACTCTTTGTTCCTTTTGCTTACAAAAAAATTGCGAAACGTCTAATTATTAACGCTTTTGTTAATATTAAGGCTATCAGATTCAATTACTTTCCCGGTGATAATAGAATTTTGTATGCGCTTTATCAAAGGAATTTGGCTACACCTAGATTTCAAAATGTTATAAACGCTTGTTTATATTTATCAGTTAATCAAGGCTATTCAGAAATAAAATTGCATGGTGTAGAGTCGGATGAATTTAAGAAGTTTTCGATAGATGCTAATAATAACGTTATACTTGAAACTGAACACTTTTATGGAAAGTCGATTATTAATTTAACTAAGGAGGAGCGGATTAATAAAGGTGAGTTTTGGAATTATCTGAAATATTATTCTTACATGTTACAAGGATATTCAGAAATGGAAAAGTATTCTAAATTCATGAAGTGTCGAATATTAAACTATACTAAAATATCATGTATCGATTCTTTTGAGAAATACTCAAATAAACCTCCGGGTTGAGTTAGCATAAATTGTTATATTACAGAGTTAGAGTTACATGTCAGTATGTGTGGAATTAAAGAGAGTCTAATTTAATGAGTTATTTAAAGTGAAAGATTTTTTTAAGAACCCCTTAAGTGTATGGCTAATGCGCTTAATTAAATCCAAATTGGTAGAGTATAAAAATCAACACTTGAAGATAGGATATATGAGTTCAGTTGATATAAATAGTAGTTTTGGACGTAATAATACAATTAATGACAATTCGCATTTAAATAATGTTCAGTTAGGGGATTTTACTTATGTAGCAACCAACTGCATAATATCGAGAACAACAATCGGAAAATTTTGTTCAATAGGTCCTGATTGTAGAATTGGTTTAGGGAAGCATCCTTCCAGTGTATTTGTGTCAACTCACCCTATATTTTTTTCAGTTTTAAAGCAGGCGAAAATTACCTTCGCCGATAAAAACTATTTTGAAGAATTCGAAAATATAACAATTGCTAATGATGTTTGGATTGGAGCAAATGTAACTATTATGGATGGAATTAATATTGCTGATGGAGTGATTGTCGCGGCAGGTTCTGTAGTGACGAAGAATATTCCGCCGTACGCAATCGTTGGTGGCGTTCCGGCTAAGATATTAAAATATCGATTTAACGAACACTCAATAAATTTTTTACTAGAATTTAAATGGTGGAACAAAGGAACGGAATGGTTAAAAGCTAATGTTGGACTTATGCATGATATTGATAAATTAGAATATAAAAATACTTAAAGGCTTGATAGGTTTATCTCCATTTATGGGGTTGTTTCAGCTTACGATCTAAAGATAAAATTTATTGGCGACTAAAACTTGATCTTCCCCTAACTTTGTAGACACTTTTTACTTAGAAACCGAAGTAAGGTAAAAAGCGTTATGAATAAAAAATATCCAGACGAATTTAAACAAGAGGCCGTGCGCCAAGTAATCGAAAAAGGTCATTCAGTGCCTGATGTTGCTAAGCGATTAGGTATATCGGATAAGTCACTTTATTACTGGGTGAGTAAGGCGAAAGTGCCCGCCAGCCAATCCGCAGAGCAAGAAGAAATACGCAAGCTTAAAGTTGAGTTAAAGCGAGTAACTGAAGAGCGCAACATCCTAAAGGAGGCCGCTGAGGATTCAAGCCAACAGCGCAACACTCTTTTCAATCATGTGTGATGGTGTTTTAAATTTCAATGTTTTTCTTGGACGCT